>MDTC01265884.1_pt1 | contig 67325 bp, 47 predicted proteins | sample 811181 | NCBI WGS metagenome assembly MDTC01 (sample SAMN05326644, study PRJNA326480) | marine metagenome | isolation source: seawater | place: Pacific Ocean: North | collected 2011
AGGAACTCGGCACCGATCGCCGACAGCGTGATTCAGATGGTGATGGCGTGCCCGACAATGAAGAGCTGCAATACGATCCGATGAATCGGAGTTGGGCAGCACCAGATGGCGATGAAGATGGGGTTCCTGATGCACTAGAACCAGACGATCGCGACCGCGATGACGACGGCGTGCCAGACGCGGTCGACCCATGTGATGACGATCCAGACTGTCCGGTTGTCGGCGGCGCTCACCCACCGTGCCGAATGTTGGAAGACCAGCCATGCGCGGCTGGCATTGGCCAATGCGCTGTGGTTGGACGAACTCAATGCTCAGAGGATGGTCAGGATGTCATTTGCATTGGCGAAGAAAATCAACCCGTCAATGAAATCTGCGATGGCCTTGACAACGATTGCGATGGTGAAGCCGATGAACTCTTTTTGGAGCTGGGCGACGAGTGTCCTATCGGGCTTGGTACCTGTGCTAGCATCGGACGGATCGTCTGCGACGATGACGGCCAAACCGTTTGTGCAGGCACACCGCTCCCACCGACGTTGGAACTCTGTGATGGCCTGGATAATGATTGCGACGATGCGGTCGACGAGAGCTTCGACCAACTGGGAACCCCATGTTTTGTTGGCCAGGGTGGATGCCTGATCGAAGGCATTACGGTCTGTGACTTAGAGACCGGAGAGACCAGCTGCAGCTACGAAGAGACACCTGAGACAGCCGAGCTCTGCGACGGGGTGGATAATGACTGCGACGGTAATATCGATGAGACTTTTCCAGACCTCGGGTCCGATTGCACACTGGGCCTCGGCATCTGTGCACGGAGTGGCATTTTTCAGTGTTCTGCAAACGGACAGGACGCCCTCTGCGATTCCATTCCAGGACCACCAGCCGGAGAGCTCTGTGATGGGCTGGATAATGACTGTGATGGAGAGACAGACGAGGTATTTGGAGGCTTAGGGAGCCCATGTGCCATCGGCCGCGGCGCGTGTCGCCGAGACTCTATGACAGTGTGCGCAGAGGACGGCTCGGGGACCATATGTCCGGTTATCGCAGGGCAGCCAGAATTTGAGCAATGTGACCGATTAGATAACGATTGTGATGGTGAGGTCGATGAAGACCTTGGGGCCGGCGAACCCTGTAGCGTCGGGGTCGGCGCCTGCATCCGGGTGGGCCAATCGGTCTGTAATCCAGATGCCAACGCCCTTGAATGCAATATTGAGCCTGCGCCGGCCATGGCCGAACGCTGTGATGCTTTGGACAACGACTGCGATGGCCAAACCGATGAAGATTTCGATGCTTTAGGGCGCTTTTGCGAGGTCGATCGAGATGGCTGTATCTTGCCTGGCGCTTGGCGCTGCAGCGAAGATGGTGCGGGGCGAGAGTGCATTGCGGATCCTGAACTCGTCTTGGAAGAGCGCTGTGACCAACGCGATAATGATTGCGATGGCCTCGTCGACGAAGAACTCGGCCTGGGCGAGGCATGTGTTGCTGGTGAAGGACTATGCGAGGCCAATGGACAAAGAGCATGCTCTGCCGATGGGTCTGTCTATTGCGAGGCCATCGGTCCCCCTGGAACACCAGAAGTGTGCGATGGCATAGACAACGATTGTGATTTTAGAGCTGACGAAGATTTTGTCGATCTCGGGCTGGGTTCAGGCTGTACGACAGGGGTTGGTACATGCGCTGCCAACGGGGTACTCCAGTGCGATGATGATGGAAATGGGCTGGTCTGCGTCGCCGAGTTAGGTCTGCCCAATCCAGAGGTGTGCGATGGGCTGGACAACGACTGCGACGGTGCCTTCGACGAGACGTTCTTAGACCTTGGCAGCGTCTGCGAAGTTGGTCTTGGAGCTTGCCGACGGGCCAGTCGACTCGTTTGTAGCGAAGATACGCTCGACCTGTCCTGCCCAGCAGTGCCGGGTGACGCGGCCGAGGAGATATGCAACGCATTTGACGATGATTGCGATGGCACTGTCGACGAGTCATTTGCGGGTTTAGGTGACGCCTGCTCAGCAGGGATTGGCGCGTGCCGAAATGACGGTATCATCCAATGCACCGAAGATGGCCGTGACGTTGCATGCAGTGTCTCTGCCGGTGACGCAACTCCGGAAATTTGTGATCAGATAGATAATGATTGCGATGGGGAGGTTGATGAAGGTTTCGATGACCTCTGCAGACTGACAGCGCAAGCGATTAGCGCCGGTGGTTATGGAACCTGTGCAACCCTCAATGACGGGCAAGCAACGTGCTGGGGTAGTGTGCGACGGCGTCCTCCTGAAGTCGCATTGGTCAGTCTGAGTGCGGGTGGAGATACCTACTGTGGACTTGATGCCGAAGGTCTGATCCGATGCTGGGGACAACCGGTCGATGTTCCCGGCGAGCTGGGTATCGTGCAAGACATCGCCGTCAGCGCCAATGCTCAGGTCTGTATTCTCAGAGCAATCGATAACCGGGTTCGTTGCTTTGGTCGCCCCCTACCCGACGATGTGCCCGCGCCCGATGTACCGCTTCAAAATCTAACGGCGGGCTTCGATTTTGCCTGCGCCATCAATCGGGTGGACCGACGGCCACAATGTTGGGGTACCGCGGATTTCGGTGTCTTGGACGTGCCCGATATGGAGATGACCATGATCGATTCCGGGTCCAGCGCGACGTGTGGATTGATTGATGGTGGTGCGATTCAATGCTGGGGTGAAGACATCGGTGGCCAATTAGATCCCCCTGATGGCGAGTTCGTATCGTTATCAATGGGCGGCTATACGGGCTGCGCCATCAACCGAGAGGGAGATGCGCAATGCTGGGGCCTGGGCAGCGTTGAGGATGGGCGCCAATATGGTCAGGGGCTACCGCCGTTGGAACGCTATTCAACGGTGTCCATGGGCGCGGCTCACGGCTGCGGATTAACGGAGACAAACGCCGTCATCTGTTGGGGGGCCGGTGGACCCGATGATGGCAATGCGTTTCCTCATTCGGGCCAGTCAACACTCCCACGCTGACCGGCGATACTAATAGACGAACTCGATGCCACGTCGATAGAGGGCTGCGACGTCCATGGTCGTTGCGATCACCCAATGACTCATCGCACCAAGGAAAAATGATCGATGGTGCCAGGCCAGGACACCCAAAACCAAACCGGCTGCGACTGCACCGAGAGTCTCCGGTATGGGTTTTCCGAGATGCCCAAGTACATAGGGCATGATCATAAAAAAGAGACCATTTTTACCCAGCTCTTTGGTCGTCCCAAAAAGAATGAACCCACGCCAGAATGCCTCACCGCTAAAGTAAAAGGCAAAGGATGCAACCAGATACACAACGAGCAATTGAACAGTAATGGTCCCATCGATGATACCGGGCTTACACCAAGGATACTTACGGAGAAACGCCGGCAGAGTCGATGCATAGAAGATCACGACGAGCGCCATGGAAAGGGTTAAAAACGCATAAATCCACCAACCTCGCATCATGCCCGTGACACGATACCCAAAATCGCTGACCGCACGTTTGTAGACGAACACGATCAACAAAACTGGAATAACAACGCGGGCGAGAATGCTTGTGGACACGAAAAAATAATAAGGTAACAAGCCTTTATGGCCGCCCCAGGATGGGTAGAAGTCGAACCAAAAACGAAAGCTTGTTCTCCGACCATAGAGCCAGAATAAAGACAAAATGAGCATTGAACCCACGATGGTGATGTGAGTCCGATACGAAATCTGTCGAAGTCGCACGGCACAGAGAAAACGCAGTCCGAGGTAGAATAGACAGACGCCTACCCAAAAGAGCAGCACAACCAGTCTCGACTTATCCAAGCCCAAAGTCGCTAACCATCGACCCATATCTGTACTACGAATGGCATACCAACCAATGGATGCACCGACCGAGTAGACCGTCATCAAGCCAGCGAGAACAGGACTGAAGCGAACGGGTGCGTCTTCGCCAAGACGACGCCAATGCAGACCCATATTGTTTAACAAATTGCCCATGGCCTGTTTTTGCATCGGCTTGGCCCCGAGAGTCAACGAGGCTTTGCGTTTAACCGAAAAATAGTTGCAGCAGAGCCTGCCTATAATTGGGGATTGTCAGAGACGCTCTCGGCGTTCATACTCCCCAAAACTGTGACTCGGGAGGCTCCGATGACGCGACTTCGGATCAAGACTATTCTCAGCGGCCAAATCGACCTAGATAGGTCAATCACCATCGAGGGCTGGGTTCGAACCCGCCGAGATTCAAAGGCAGGCATTTCGTTCCTGCAAATCCATGATGGGTCGTGTTTCGCTGCTCTCCAAGTGGTCGCAGGGACAGAGTTGTCAAACTATGAGGACGAAGTGATGAAGCTCTCAGCGGGCTGCTCAGTAAGGATAAGAGGCCAGCTCATAGAATCCCAAGGTAAAGGTCAATCATACGAAGTGGTGGCGGACCTGGTCGAGGTCATTGGTTGGGTCGAAAACCCTGAGACCTACCCGCTTCAACCCAAACGACACTCCATGGAGCACTTGCGCGCAGTCGCCCATTTAAGACCTCGGACCAATCTCATTGGCGCTGTGACCCGAGTTCGCCATTGTCTGTCCCAAGCGGTCCATCGATTCTTTCACGAGCATGGGTTCTACTGGATTCACACGCCCATCATCACCGGTGCCGACTGTGAAGGTGCAGGCGAACAATTCCGTGTTTCTACGCTCGACTTGGCGAATCTGCCTCGAACGGACAAGGGCGCTGTGGATTTCTCGAAGGACTATTTTGGTCGTGAGACCCATTTAACGGTGTCTGGACAGCTCAATGTGGAATCGTACTGTCTGGCCATGACCGATGTCTACACGTTTGGACCGACATTCAGGGCAGAAAACTCCAACACCAGACGACATCTCTCGGAATTTTGGATGATCGAGCCTGAGATCGCATTTGCCGATCTGGACGCAGACGTTGAGCTAGCAGAAGAGTTTCTTAAGTACATCTTCAGCGCCGTACTCGAGGAACGAGCTGACGACCTTGAGTTTTTCGAAAAGCGGGTCGATAAAACTTGCATAGACAGACTCCGTTCAGTCGTCGATTCAGATTTTGCTCGCCTGGATTATACTGAGGCTATCAAGATTCTTGAATCAACATCCGCGTCGTTTGAATACCCGGTAAAATGGGGTATGGACCTCCAAGCTGAGCATGAGCGCTATTTATCAGAGACGCATGTAGGCGGTCCCCTAGCCGTCGTCAATTATCCGAAGGACATCAAGGCCTTCTACATGAGGCTGAACGATGATGGTCAAACGGTTGCTGCGATGGATGTCCTGGCACCCGGTATAGGTGAGATTATCGGCGGGAGTCAGCGCGAAGAACGCTTAGACGTACTCGATGCCCGAATTGCGCAAACAGGCATGCCCATCGAAGACTACTGGTGGTATCGGGACCTGAGGAAATATGGAACGGTCCCTCATGCTGGCTTTGGACTCGGATTCGAGCGGGCCATTCAATACGCGACGGGTGTCGACAACATACGAGATGTTATTCCATTCCCACGCACGCCCCGAAATGCGGCCTTCTAGAAAGACAATCGAGCGGATTGTCTGTCACATTGATGTCTCAAAACCCGCTACTTATTTGGTTTCTTGCGGGCGGTCCCGCGCATGCCGATGGCGTCGCCACCGCCCGATAGACTCCCCAATTTGCTCAGAAAGTCACTGGCTGCATCGGAGACATCACGGGTCCTCTTTTCAGTGGCTGCTTTTCTTTCGGCCGAGGGCGCAGCACGGTCACTGTCCCGATTATTTGTACCCGTCGATGGACGCCTGGATTGACGGTAGTCAGCCCGCGCCACATCACGGGCAAAGGTCCCGGCATCTATGGCTCGCTGAATTCGTTCCCAATACTGTTCGAGCGTGACCAATCGTTGTATCAAATTACGATGTTTAAACTTATCAACAGCATTATTTTGGGGCGTATAACGCCGAATATCTCGACTGACTTGCGCCCGCATAGCCAGTGGGGGCCGCTTTTCAAGTCCGAGAAAAAAACGCTCATATTCGACTCTTAAAGACTCGAGTTGTTTATGCAGTCGACCGATTGCTTCGACCATTTTCATCCTCGCGTATCTGGCAAAAGACCAGCCTCAGAGTATCGTGACGCTGCGCTGCATACAATCCCCTGTTCTTGACGACCTATAGCCCGGGTGCTAGCCTCTCCGGGGCTGCAAAATACGAGATCATCATGTTTAATTTTCAATGTCTCCGACGACTCTTAAGTTCGATCGGTTTGGCCGCGGTCATGGTCGGCTGCTCAATCGATGGAGAAACCCTCTCCACGTGGTCGAGAGTACCCAACGGGCATCAGCGTTTAAGTGCCTATTTGGCCGATACAAATCGTCCAGAAGAACTTCGAATACACGCTGCACTGGTCCTGTTAGACTCCGACCGAGTCGCCGAACTTGTCTATGTCATTCGGAATACATCACCCAGAGACCGTCGACGACTGGTACAGGCACTGGCCAACATTATTGTCCAATACATCGACAAAGAAGACGACCCCATGAAAATGCGGGCCGCCAGCTTTGCCTATTACTTATTCCAGTTCTCCGGCGAACTCAGGGGTCAAAACTACAATGAACCACAAGACAAAGTCTTAGTTGAACGGGTCGTCGGTTGGCTTCTTGAACGGCTGAAAATCTACGACAGTTTGCCTAAGGGGTTACAACCACCCGAGGAAATCTTACTGGCCGCAGCTCATGCTCACCCGACCCTCACGCTACCCATGATCTACAACTATTTAGAGAACCCACCCGATCTGAAGAGATTTCTCATTGTAAATCGGGTTTTGACCAAGATCCCGTCGAAGGATGTCCGTCAAAAACAGGCCCGCCTTCTGCTCAAGTATGCCAAGACCTTGTACCCGAATATCGGCCCTGAGCTGGCCATCGTCATGTCGAAAAATCAAAACGAAACGCTGCTGCGGTTCTTACTCGATTCAGTCAGGGATTATCGCGTCCCGAGCACAACCCGACTGGTGGGCCTGAAGGCGACAGAATTACTGAAAGAAAAAGCGCTTCCCGGGCTCATGCAAGTTCTGCGAACAGATGATCCTAAAAACGATAATCTCAACCGACTCAATGCGCTGGACCTCATCTGGAATATCGGTGGCGTCAACACTCTGGCCGCGGCACTCGAAGCGCTCCCCGCAACTGGAACATGGTGGCCAAATGGCATGGAGTTCAAAGCGCAAGTTGATGAGTTTTGCGACAGTAAGCTGAAACCGGCTGCCGATGCAGTCAGGCCCATTCTACTTTCGTTGATCGACCATGCAAACTGGGTGACCAACGTCTATGCAATGGAATGCGTCGTCCGCCTCTATGCCGATGCCTCAGACCTTCTCGAGCCACTTGCAAGTGACCCACAGGTCTTAAAAGGGTGGGCCGAAGACGGTGAGATTACCGTGGGAGACTACGTAAAATCTCTGGCGGCGCAACAACCTTAGCGGAGTCCCACGAAGCATGGACGTTTGGTGGAGCATCATCGCATTGCTTGGATTGTTTGCCCTCGCGCTGCTCGTGAGTCGGACTTATGATGCAGGACAAATTGACGATGAACTCGTCGATGTGCAACCCGACCGAATCAGGGGCTTGTTGGTTCAATTGAGGCTAGAGTCCCAACGACAGCAGCGCTTGCTCAATCAAATTCTCGCCCTGGGTCCCGATATTGTACCGGCCGTGATTAAGGAACTGCGAACGGTTCGCGCCAATGAAGACCCGTCATCGGCTCACTATCTGGCCTCTTTAGAGACCTTACTCAGTGATTTCGGCCTGGTCGCTGTTCCACCAATCTGTCACGAATTAGGTCGTTTGCCCCTCGGGTCTCCCGTCATCGGACACTTGACGAGAGCATTACATCGCATCGGACCGACGGCCATTCGGTCGGTGCTGACCGCCGCTGCGCGTAGTCCGTCACCGGCCCCGCACCTACTGAGTGTACTGAATCGCTGGCCCGATGAGTCGATTCACTCTGCATTTCGTCGCATGCCAGCCAGCGATTCGAAGGCCTTGATGACGCTACTGGCCCCCATTTACATGGGGCAGAATACCCACCTCATTTCGCTCTGGGAAGCGGCGTGTATTGATAAGCGGACGGACATCATAAACTGGGCTACAGATTGGCAAGCAGCAAACCTGGACCAACTCATTGAACGCGCTCTGGTCAGCCATGACAGCGGCTTACGATATAGCGCGACCCGAGCGGCTCGGCTCACTCACAGCCAGAAAATCATCGATACCTTAGTCTCGGCCTGGAACGGAGCTGAGACCGAGCAGCAGAATTTTATTGAGGCTTTGGTCTCTCAAGGGGCGAGGGCAGAAGTCGAAGAACTGGTTGGGTCCGGTTTGATTAAGAGTGCAGACTCTCTTTCAGACGCACTCTGTGCCTTGGTCACCAAAGCGGATGCAGAGTTTTATTTCGAGACATCAAATATCGATCTATCCGATTCGCATTTACCTGATTTCCTCGCTCAGAGTGTGATGGTCAACCAGTGGGATATCGATTCACTTTTTGGTCTTGTTGAGACCGGTGAAGACCCATTGATACGCTTTTATATCCACACTCTGTCACTTCGAGCGGCGACAACACCACGCGTTCGCGAGCGACTGATACGACTTGCAGAAACCGGCCACACCAAAGTCAAAACGTGGGCGATTCTCGCCCTGGCTAAAAACAATGATGAAATGGCATCAGATGTACTCATCAAGGCCGTTCATTCCGGCGATGATGACACGGACTACCTGACTTTGCGAGAGGCGGCTCAATACATAGGTCCGTCGCTTAATGGCCCTTTGTTTCGACGTTTTTCTGAACATCGGGTTCACACTCGCCAGCAGATCTTGTGCATCGTCAGAAGTCTCACCGGAGGAGACAAGGTCGATTATTTATTACAGGCACTAGAAGATGTTCGCGACGAAAGTGGTCGCATCGAGCTCATTCAAACGGTGGCCGCCAGCGCCCGTGTCGGGCGCACGACCATCGAAGAGGCTCTCAAGCAACAACGAAAGGGCTTAGTTGTGCCGGCATTGCGATTTCTCGCCGCCCATTGCCGAACCAGCGATGCCCCGCTCCTACTTCATGTATATGACAATCAACTCACGCTGCGGAACTTGGTCTTGAGCGTACTCGAATCCTTGGGGTCTGATGCAGTGGATGCCATGGAACAACATATTCAAGCGGGTGGGGATGATCTCGCCCTTGAAGCCTTAGAACGTCGTTTGCTCATTCTTGATCAATGCCTCAATTATTTCGGCTATGATGAGCAGGCAGACCATTCTATTGCTTAGATGGACAAGGCGAAACACCATGAGAAAGCCATCTTGTATGAATGCTTTTCTAAGTTCTTTTTGTGGAGCTTGATATGAATAAAATGAGCGCGGCCGATATCGATGCAGCCCACGCCCGTATCCTAAAATGGATTCGGATTACTCCGGTTATACGCATGCAAGGTCCGGGTGCCAGACCAGTTGTATTGAAGTTGGAAGGCTTACAACGGTCAGGCTCCTTTAAACTGCGAGGTGCGCTAAATAAATTGCTGGTCTTGGGTTCGAAGGCCCATGCGGGTGTCGTCACAGCAAGCGGGGGCAATCATGGCCTGGGCGTATCGTGGGCTGGTTGGCTCTTGGACGTTAAAGTACACGTCTTTGTCCCAGGAAATACCCCGACATTCAAAATCGACGCGCTGGAACGAGGCAATGCTATCGTTCGAAAGGTCGATGGTAATTATGCGGATGCAGAGCGGGAAGCCAGACGCGCTGCAGAAGAACATGGCCTACCCTACATTCACGCCTATGACGATCCGGACGTGATCGCGGGACAGGGGACGCTGATCCGAGAGTTCCTCAGCCAGGCACCCGAAATTGGCACGACCGTCGTGGCCATCGGTGGCGGTGGGCTTGCATCGGGCGCATCCCTCGCTGCAGATGGACGGCGCATCGTCGGCGTTGAACCCATTGGGGCTGCGACAATGCATGCCGCCTTTGAAGCAGGCGGTCCCGTCCATATAGGACACATTAATTCCATAGCCGCTGATTCGCTGGGCGCAGCGATGGCCGGAGGATACACCTATGACATTTGTTCGCGAGGCATTGACCGAGTCGAGCTGGTCAGCGACTCCTCCCTCATAAAGGCTCAAAAATGGCTTTGGGACCACCTTAGGTTTGTATCGGAATTGGGTGCGGCCGCCGGCTTAGCGGCCTTGACCAATGGCATTTTAGACCAAGACCCCGGACCCATTGGAATCGTGGTTTGTGGCTCTAATGTACACCCTAAGAAATTTATCAGCTGACCGGCCCTTTGATACGGGGGTCCCAAGGCACTAGGCTAAGGCCTTTGCCAATGGACTCGGACTTGCTCCAGTCTGGGTTGGACTTCATCTTGCTGACGGGTCAGTCGAACCTCGATTTCGATCCATCGATTGTACGGAGTGTACCCGCTTTCTAGGTTGGGACCAGGAATCCGCATGGGTGTCTCGAAGGCTCGAGCAGACCATGTAGCAGCACTCAATCCGGCCCGCGACGCTGCTGTTCTTACGCGGGCATCGACGAATGCATCATCTGGAAATGCACCAGCCCAGTCGACGCGGTCCCATAGAACATCATCGGATCCTCCGTTGACTTTGACGCTCCAACGACCGCTTCTCATGGTAATGTTGAGCAATTGCATGCCCGTCATATCGCTGTAGGTATATAGAGAAGGGAGCCTGGAAACGGAGCATTCGAGTAGGCCTGTGCGCGCGTTAAATCGTTTCGCGGAAGACCCTCCAACAGCCCAAATACCGTTCTCGCCATCGACTGCAACTCCGACGGCACTGGCACTGGGTACAGTCAGCAAATGCTCACCGTCCGGAGACATTTTATAGAGTGAGCCACCACCGCCCCAAATATTGCCTTCGAGGTCAACGGCCACACCGCGGGTCGTTCCACCACCATGGAAAAAAGCGTGCATCTCATGGCTCTCGCCATCAACGCGCACAAGATAGCCGGCCGGAGAGGTCACCGCGTACCAGACATTATCGTTTCGGTCGATGGCGATACCGTAAAATCGAGCTGAGATATACTCGCCATCATTGGGTCCTCCGACGGCCAAAGCCTGACCGGGAACTCGACCTACAATTTCACCATCACGGGTATCAATTTTGGTCGGTGAGGTCGCGGTCCAGAGAAAGCCTTTCGAATCAATTGCAGCGCCATAAGCAGGGCTTGGTAGATCCACTTCTTGCAAAATTCGGCAATCAGGGATGCCATCTACGGCATCTCCCGGCTCGACCTCGACGCCACTCACTCGATAAATTTTTCGCCTAGACCAGCTTCCGAGCCACGCGTTGCCCTCTTGGTCGATGGCCGCGGCTCTGACCGCTACACCACCCGAGGCCGCCCCCGATGTGATGCGGGCGCGGCAAATCAAGCTGCCATCAACATCCAGGTGGACCGCGTTCCCGTGAGAGTAGTCAGCGGCATTGCCGCCATGCATGCCCCGATTGCCAATCCAGACGCTGCCGTTTACGGCAACCGCCGTTCGCGACGGGCTGAAACCAAAAGACGGGTGAACGTCAGCGATTTCGCAGGTCCGGGTGTCGATTTTGACCACTTCTCGATTTGTGAAGGCGGCCGCCCAAAGGTACGAATCACCTCGGACTTCCGTCGACCCCAAGGTCAGCGCATTGGGCGCCCCATCGGGTGCGATTAGATTGACAATGCTGCCAAGCTCCCAATCCTCCTGGTCGTCGAAGACCTGAGTAAAGCAGCTTTGACCACATGTGCCGCAGTAGTTCACTGTGCCTTCGTCTATTAAGCCATCGCAGTCGTTATCTTGGGTGTCGCAAACCTCTTGCGGCAAGGCACCACATTGTCCGCACGCGTTGCTGACGCCCTCGTCGGTGAGCCCATCACAATCGTTATCTTGTCCATCACAGAGTTCAACCGGTGGGCGTCCACAGGTGCCACAGGCGTTTCCGTCCGACGGGTTCTCATCGGTTCGGCCGTCACAATCATCATCGCGTCCGTTGCAAATTTCATACTGAGGCCCAACCCAGTCGCGGCAGCCGGATAGATCGCCTTGCTGAAGCATATTGCCCGGTATGCATTGAAACGTACCCATTCGACATTCGCCAACGCCGACGGTCTCTGGCGGGCCGCCATAGCACGGCTGGGGCGGGCCTTTGACGCACCCGCAAACTTCTTCAACACGACCATCACAATCATCATCGAAGCCATTACCACAAATCTCGACGTTGTCTTCAGCACGACAGCCACACGGACCGCGAACACCTTCATCGGCGTTGCCGTCACAATCATTATCGATTGCGTCACAGACCTCGGCCGATGGCGTGCAAAGGGTATCTGGACAGCCTTCATCGGTCTGCCCATCACAATCATTATCGCCACCATCTCCACACACTTCTTCAGTGGGTAAGACCTCGTTGTCGCACGCCATAACCTGACCCTCTACGCAACGAGAAAAGCCGCCCATGCACAGGCCTTTTCCCAGTGTCTTGGGTAAGCCGCTATAACACGGTTGGCGACTGCGACCGCTGCAGTTACAGCCTTCATCGATGATCCCGTCACAATCGTCATCCAGACCATTTCCAAAATCGCCGTTCGGACCGGCACAGCTCTCAGCCGGCGCAGCACCACACTCGCCACATTGATTGGTCAGAGCCTCATCTGTCAGACCATCGCAGTCGTCATCGATTCCATTACATTGTTCGTTTTGCTCTGTGATTTGATTCATACAGCGGTTGCGCTGTCCATCGATGCAGAGCCAGTAGCCAACTCGACATATCCCGACTCCCTTTGTGCCAGGGCTACCCGTGTAACAAGACTCGGAGACCGAGTCTAGGCAGAGGCATGACTCATCGATATCACCGTCACAGTCGTTATCGATGCTGTCGCAGTACTCTTCAGGCTCCAAGCCACATTGACCACAGGCATTCAAGACCCCTTCGTCGATTTGGCCATCGCAATCATTATCGGTCAGATCACAGACTTCGGACGGGAGATCGCCGCAGGCTCCGCAGGCATTGACCACACCCTCGTCGGTTTGGCCATCGCAATCGTCATCGGTTCCATTACAGAGCTCATCAATGGGCAATCTGGATTCTTCGCAGGCACCGAGCTGGCCTCCGCGGCAGATCTGAAAGCCTTGTCGACAACGGCCAGTGCCAATGGTTTCTTGCGGACCCGGGTAACAGGGTACTGATTCACCGTCGTTACAGCCGCAGCCTTCATCGACTTGATCATCACAATCGTTATCCGCCCCATCTCCGCACTGCTCAGTCGCGCCCGGATGCGACGCACTTCGTCCGTCATCGCAATCGGAGCCACGGTCGCAAAACTGTCCGTAGCCGTCACCGTCACGATCGATACATCTGGTTTGCGGCTCGTCTATGGGAGCTGCATCGGGTGCTGTCATCATGCGAAAACTGGAATCTTGCTCGTCTATCTGGGAAAGGGAGGTCGATTCGCTGGTCGAGTTTCCGCAGGCGGCAAAAGAAAGAGCCATGACTAAACACAAGCCGGCTCGTAAACTCTGACTCATCTCATCTCTACCCATTTGTGGATTCCTAGCTGGACGCTTTAAACACCTAATCTGGCCAGACCAATAAAAACAAAGATCTTACCATTAATATAGTAACAGATTTGGGGGCATTATTTGCCTATCCCTGACCTCCACTCATGTCCATGAATCCGTTGATTGAGCCGATCGCCGCGCTCCGAGTCTGACAAAGAGAGTGAAAGCGCCCGCAGGTAAAGGGAAAATAAGACGATCTAAAAGCGAGCCCTGAAAAACCGTAAACCATTAACTATTATTAACTTTATTAATTTTTTAAGCGGATCTAAATCTGCATAAATCTCGGCTACTGACAGGTTCTGTCAGCAGATGAAGTCTCGTGAGTGTATTTATGGATAAACACACGATAAACTGAACATATGATCAGTGAAAAAATCAGAAAAAAACTGTACACGACCAGGCCCATGGATCCACGTGTTCATCGATCGATGAGTCCGATTGTCGATCAACTGCTTGGTCATAGTATCACCAGTGGGGCAATGATCGAATGGACCGGAAACCGTTCATCGGGAAAAACAGGCGTTCTTTGGGTTCTTGTGGAGGGCTTGAGGGCCTCTGGATTAAACATCGCGTGGATAGATACAAAATCGACTCTATGTGCGTCTGACTGGGATACACAGCACCGTGGTCGATTCTGGCTTATCCGTCCTCCTAAGCAGAGAGATGTCCCCTTCTGTGCAGAGCTGCTGATGCGAACCAACAGCTTTAGTTTACTCGTAATCGATGGCGTCCATTCCTTACCTATGACTCGGACACAGCGATTGAAGCGAATTGCTCGACAAACAAATACGACCGCAATTTTTGTCCACTCAACCGGCGTAAAATCACTGGCCGATGCCCAATGCCGATTTAGATTCCAGGCGTTTGTGAAAGCCCCACTGGACGCCCTCGAACAACGCGGACCGTGTACATGGTCGATTATTGGACGTCGAACTCAAACAGCCACTGCTTTACACAGTGCAAAGCTCACATTGAGTGATCAACACACCGATCGTCTGAGTTTGATCCCACTGGCAAATGATCGGTTATCAAGGGAAAAACAGACGGCCCCCAAACCTTTAAAAGAGGACGCAAAGCAATCACCAACGACAGGATCAGTCATTGAGTTGAAAACATCGGCATCGGCAAGCAATGCAGCAAAAACCAAGAGACAATTGTCATGACGTGGCGAGTCGCCTGTGCTCTGGTTCCAGATTTCGTTGTCAACATTCTGAGTCGCCAACTGCCACTAAACCAACGTCAAATGCCGCTCGTGATCGTCGAAGCAGATCATCACCGACGAGTAAAAGACATGAATCAAGCTGCTTTTAATGAAGGCATTCGTCATGGCTATAGCTCATCTCGTGCACGCGCTCTATGCCCAGAATTGATTTGTTTAGCATGGCAATCTGAGACCATCTCACATGAGTCAGAGAGATTAGTCGAGGCACTCTCACTTGTCTCACCGATAGTCCAGCCATTGCCCGATACCTATGGACGGTATTGGTTAGATGCACGAGGCATGTCTTTACTTGGTGGAGAAACTGCATTTGTCAGTAGAACCATTAAAACGGCTCGTCAGCTCGGCTTTGAAAACTTAAGAATAGGACTTGCTGATACACTTCAAATGGCAGAACTCTGCGCTCTTAAAACAAGTGTAGACCACCCTTTTAGAATTATATCTACAGACGAATCAGACATGTTTATGGAGCAGTTGCCACTGGACTACATGCCCATCGATGAGGCTATGCGAGAGATTCTAAATGCACTTGGAATCAAACATGTACATGACCTGAAACGACTCCCCAAATGTGCATTAACAAGTCGGTTTGGGCACCGTGGTGCTCGAGTTTGGGACGACGCTCATAACCTGGACCCAAGGCGACTGAATCAAACCAATGAGTCCATTAACCTACAGGTAAACATGGTCCTTGAGACCCCTGTCTCCGAGCTGGGTTCACTGATATTTGGTGTGAATCAATTAGCGGATGACCTTGGCAAAAAACTATCGGAGAGAAACCTCGCAGCCCACTGCATAGGCCTGACATTCCTACTGGAGGATCGAAGTGAATCCACCACCCTGCTCCATCCCAGTCGGCCACTTCAGACAGGTACGAGACTTTTTGAATTGGTCAGAGACCGACTCGAGCGTCAGCAACCAGAATTGAATTCAAATGTCATTGAAGTTCGTCTGACCGCACTCGAGACAGGCCACCGGGATGCACAGCAAATCCAGATGGGGACAAGTCGCTGGGATCAAAGCGCTGTGGAGAAAGCAATGGATCGATTATCCGGGCGATTCGACGAATCGATCATTTATGAAACTCAATCTCAGCTCAGCTCTCGCCCTGAACAAAAAGCGAGGTGGGTTCCTGTCGATCTCCATCGAAGAGACAACTTTCCATCGCCTCAAGTTCGACCCAGGGCGCGGGTGATCCGACGACAAATCCAGAAACCAGCAGAACTGCGTGTAAAGGGTCAGAGCCTAAGTGCACCTGATGCCATTGAGATCAACGGGCGCTGGCATCCATTCAATGCGTATGGTCCAGAAAGGTTATCCGGTGACTGGTGGCAATCAGAGTATGCCTATGAAGACTATCGACTCGTCACGCAAGAACACGAGGTGTTTTGGGTTCGATATCAACCCGCAGACTCCAAATGGACCATCCAAGGTTGGTTTGATTAACTCATGTCAAAATTGGAATACGCAGAATTGCATTGCCACAGCGCATTTTCACTACTGGACGGCGCATCGCAACCCGAGTCCCTCATCGATAGAGCCATCGAACTGGACTTGAAGGCGCTCGCACTCACAGACCATGACGACCTGGGAGGCATCGTCAGATTCGCCTCCCATGCAAAAGAGCGTGGGAACTACCCTGCAATTATTGGTGTAGAGTTGACCCTCGTTGACGGGGATAGAGAGCAACATCTCACTTTGCTCTCAAGAACCCGTGATGGGTATTTAAACCTCAGTAAACTTGTCGGAATCGGACGGGCCTCTGCAAACCGTGGTCGACCTGGTGTCACGCTGCAAACGCTTCAGTCTCATTATAAAGGGCTCTTATGCCTAAGTGGATGCCCCCATGGAGCCGTAACTCAAGCCATTGCCCGTGGAGATCAGCTCAAGGCCCGCCGTAGCTGCCAGGATTTGAGAGAGATTTTTGGCGAACACTTCGCCATCGAAGTCATGGACCACGGCCTGCCAGAAGAATCATTATGGGCTAAAGAGCTGGTGTCGCTCGCCTGTGACCTGAAATTGCCTTGGGTTGTCACTAATAATGTTCACTATGCGAAAGCAGCAGAGCGAAAGCTTCATGACGTTCTTGTCTGCCTAAAACATAAGCTCACCCTTGATGAGGCGAGAGAACATATACGTCCAAATGGCGAATGGTACCTAAAGTCAGCACAGCAAATGGCATATCGCTGGCGACACAACCTCGATGGACTGGCCACAAGTCTCCAACTGGCTGAACGCTGTGAATTTAGACTCAATGATCTGGTCGTCCCCCTTCCACAGCTGGACCTGCCGACGTCGTTTCAGTGCCAGAATGAATACTTAGAACACCTTACATTGGCCGGCGCAGACATCCGTTGGGGCCTTTCAATGACACTCTCGCATCATGAGCAATTACGAAAAGAGTTCGGCCTCATCCGACGTCGACAGCTCGCAGGCTATTTCTTGATTATGAACGAGATCATTCAATTTGCTGAGCGATCCCATATTTTAGTTCAAGGACGAGGGTCTGCTGCAAACTCTGCCGTCTGTTATTGCCTTGGAATCACGGCTGTAGACCCTATTCGCCATGATCTTCTCTTTGAGCGTTTTCTCTCCGACGCACGAGATGGATATCCGGATATCGATTTAGATATCGAACACCATCGTCGGGAAGAGGTGATTCAATTTGTCTATGAACGATACGGCCGAAATCATGCAGCAATGGTGTGCGCTCATCATTGTTTTAGAGGCCGAAGTGCCGTCCATGACACAGCCAGGGTCCTGGGTTTTGGAGTGGATGAAGGCGCCCGTCTAGCCGCTCAGGTGAGCCGCGAGAAAGGCCTCGATACTGTGGGGGTAAAAGCCGCCGGATTTGATGTCGAGAGCCCCCGAATTCAAAGTCTGATTCAGATCGTAGCGGGACTTTGGGGACTTCCACGACACCGCGGTACTCACGTAGGAGGATTCGTTTTAAGCACACAGGCCATTACGGAGTTTTGTCCTGTAGAACCAGCTGCAATGGGTGGACGAACGATTATCCAGTGGGATAAAGACGATCTGGATACTCTTAAAATACCCAAGTTCGATCTCCTGGGATTGGGTATGCTGAGCGTCCTATCAGAGGGACTAAGATTGGTCCGTCTCCATCACGAGGTCCCAGCCTACCTCTATGGATTACCAGACCGACAGGAAGTCTACGATATGATCGCGCGTGCGGATACCGTCGGCGTTTTTCAAATCGAGAGCCGGGCCCAAATGAATAGCCTTCCAAGAACTCGACCCTCCACCCTGTATGAACTGGCAATACAAGTCGCTTTGATCAGACCTGGCCCACTACAGGGAGATATGGTTCACCCTTATATTCGACGAAAACGGGGTGAGGAAATCATCGACTTGATTCACCCGAAACTCGCGCCAATCCTCAGACGCACTCTCGGTGTTCCTTTATTCCAAGAGCAAGGTATGAGGCTTGCCGTTGATGCAGCAGGTTTTACTGCAAATGAGTCAGAACAGCTTCGACGATCGATCAGTAGCCAGCGCCATCGCGCCAATTTTGCACCGCTCCTCAAGAAGCTGCGTTCGGGCCTTCGTGATAACCAAATTCCAGATGATGCTGTGGAACGAATCATTCATCAGATTGCCTCTTTTTCGACCTATGGTTTCCCAGAGAGTCACAGTACATCCTTTGCACTCTTAGTTTACGCGTCATGCTGGCTTAAATGTTTTTACCCTGCGGAGTTTCTATGTGCCTTGGTCAATGCACAACCGATGGGCTTCTACTCCGTTGATACACTGATCAATGACGCACAGCGCCACGGTGTTGATATCAGGCCACCGTGCCTGTCCGAAAGCCATTGGCAGACCACGATCGAAGGCAGCACTGTCCGCTTGGGTCTACACCGAGTGGTTGGCCTAGGACAAAACGCAATGAAACAACTTCAAAAAGCCCGCTCTTGTGGGGTTTTCAAGTCTGCCGACGATGTCATACGACGGGTCTCACTCGGCCAAAGCTCGTGGCTGACGTTGGCTGAATCTGGAGCATTTGACCGATTTATCCCCGCTGGTCGTCGCGCAGCCATATGGTCTGTGTTGCATCTCTCGAAAACAGCCAATGATTCACTTGAACTAGAGGACTCAGATGAGTCATCAGTTCAGTTTGAAAAACTCACATCATTGGAAGAAACCATTGCGGATTTTAAGACCCTTGGTTTGACAACAGGTCGGCATCCAATGCTGCACATCAGACATGAACTTAAAATGGACTCGGTGCTCACATCAATGGAATTGAGGAACTGCAAAAATGGGCAATGGGTGACGGTGGGCGGCCTGGTCATATCCCGTCAGCAGCCAGAGACCGCAAAGGGATTTGTTTTCATCTCTCTGGAAGATGAAACAGGGTTTGTAAACGTCATTGTCGCGCCTCGTGCCTATGCAAAAAGTAGACGTCTGATTCTCAAATCGAAATGTCTCAAGGTATCCGGCGTAGTCAGCTGCGAACAAGGCGTCTATAACCTTAAAGGCATCCGCTTTGAAACCATCGATTTTAACTCAAGTCAATACTTGCCGTCCGGCTACAATTTTCGATGAATCCCTGTGAGTATGAGCTCAACCTGAGGTACCAAGGGACCGATTCAGGGCATCATTGGCCAAAAGCGCGGGTTCACGTTTCCAAGCGTTGTTCATCTCTTTTGTCACCGCGACTAAGCCCTGCCCATACCCAATGGCGTGATACGGAGCCCCGTTTTCCTGAGCCCATGCTCGGGTTATCTTCGATGCCGCTTTGAGATTCTGATGTGGAATTCTCGGAAAGAGATGATGCTCAATCTGATACTCTAATCCGATAAAGAAAAATGAAAGCCAGGCTGGAAGAACCAGGTTTCGGGTCGTCTCAAATTGCAATCTGATGGTGTCTTTGGTGTCCTGATAAATCGGCATACCAATGTGTGCTGGTGAGAATACCATAGATAAAAATAAACCGACCAGTGACCAAACGCCAACGTAGAGCAGCAGCCCGTTAAACCCAAAAAAGTAAATGGGAACGACAATCCAAAGCGCGATGTGCAGGGTCAGACTGACCGTGTCCCAGACCACATCTCTATCGAATCCTCGGTCCCGAATAGACCGATACATAAACGCCAACGACGAGGTGCGCATACTCCAGACTAACATGAGACAAAGGGGCCAAAATGCGAAGCCTTGCAGCCGTCGCTGAAAAAACTGGCGCCAGCCTGATGATCGCCGATACTCCGTCGCGGTGGACACCATCGGCCACAATTGTATGTCGGGATCTTGGTCAACCACATTCGGGTTGGAGTGGTGATTCGCATCATGCTTCCAGCTCCAGTATTGCCCGCTGACACCGCCGAATAGCGGGAAAGCGAGGTGGAAGAGAAGTTGATTCCGAAATGGGCTGCTGGAAAAGCTCCGATGGCTGCCCTCGTGACCCATCATCGCGAAGGCTGCCGAAAAGAATGCTGTTGGAACAACCATAATCACCGCGGCCCAAAAAGGCACCATTGTCTGGACCCATATGCAGGTCGCAATACACGCTGCGAAGAAAAGCAGTTTGAGCCAACTTTGCGTCTCTCGACGCTCAAAGACACCAGACGCTCGTAGCTCTTTCCTTAAACTCTTTAGATTAAGCATGTGAGATTCCTTTTCGCCTCTACCCAATTTGGTGGACTATACTCAGATTAACGAAAAGAAATAAAAAGATTGTAAAGCTCCTGTAAATCTTAACAGGTGAAACAGACACGGCCCGGTTTTACAAACCGAGCCGTGTCTTGGCCGCCATGAACCCGGGCGTCTAGAGTGACTTACAGACAAAGAGCATGGCCCTGTGATACCGATCGTCCTTGTCGCCGCCGCACTCACCATACCCCTTGTGCAACATGATGTTGTCATCAGATTCACAAATCTCTTGTGCCCAGTCCGCAAGGGTCTCATGGGACTTACAGCTGCCCTCACCACCGATGACAAAGGATTTCAATTTCATCTCCGATTCATCGGGAAATAAGCAGTAGAAGCTGACCGCATTGTGTTCATGCTCACCGCGACCGGGCCCGAAAGCCGTATCTGACAAGTCACCACCGAGCTTGATACAAACGTCGGTCATAATCTTTTTCCATTCATTTCTGTCTCCAGAACCATCCCCCAGTCCAGGCGTAGATTCAAATGCGTCGGCATCAGCAACCAATTCATCGGTTTCAAATGGCTCGATTGCCGCAAAGTCGAATTCGTTCTGGTCGAACCGATCGTGTAAATCAATCTCTTGTAGAACCGGATGTGTATCGCCCAATTCAATATGAGTGTTCTCGGCTGCCACATCGATGGCGTTGAGGGCCAGCAAGTCGACCTGGTTCAAGCCGACTGGATCAGCCTGTGCTTGCTCGTCCTTAGGTTCATAATTTGCGCCCACATGATCCTCGCCCAATTCGCCGCAGCCGATGGATGCCATCGCTGCGAAAACCACTGCCACGAAAGTGCCTGTTCTTGTTAAATTGATCATCGCTGTCGTCTCCAAATTTGATATTTATACGTGTCAAAATCATCGCGTTGCAAAACCGCCTAACGACGACCCGAGTGGTGGGCAAACTGGACTGCCTCGCCCTAGACCAGGCGTCAACAGCATGTCCAATCCATCTCAAAACGGGTTCAATGGGCGGTTATTTTCCGTCGAAATTCAACATTTCAACGACCACGCGATAGACAATACTCCTCGACCATCAAAGATCTCACAGCCTGCTATACAAAAAAGCATCAAAAGGTGGATCTACCCACAATAAAAGCCATTAAAAACAAACACTTAAACCAACAAAAAATATCGCAAAAAAACGTGCGACTCAGGTGGTCTGATGTATTGTCGTTAGGTGCTATGGTTTTGGAAGTGGTCGGCCAACAAAGCGCTGACGATCTCAGCTTTTTGAAAAATCAGGCCATGACCCGCATCTTCTAAATTGAAAAGCGTTGCGGTGGGAATCAACGCCTTGAGTTGATCAGAACAGGCTGGAGGTACGAGAATATCCGAGCCCGCTTTTAGAATTAGGGTGGGTACAGTCAAGGTCTTTAATCGACGCCGCGTATCGTGCCGCATAACCGCGGCCAGTTGTGTGAGTAGTGTCGACTTAGGGGCTGGTCTACTCAGGCGTAAATGCATCCGGCGATGGAGCTCTTTCCGGTCGGTCTTTTTCAAGAACTCATCTGGATACAAGAGTTTTTCGAGGGCCGAAATCCGTTTACGCCCTCTCGATAAAAAGGTCCTCAGAAATGCTTGAAAGCCAACGGTTCCTGGCCACTTACTTGCGAAACTACCGCCGGGATGGGTGACTAGCAGGCTCAACGACTTAAATCGATGGGGATGAGTCAACACCATTTCCTGAGCGATCATACCGCCCATTGATACACCGACCAGATGACACCGTTCCCAGCCCAATGAATCAAGAACCTGCATTGCATCCTGGGCCATATCTGACATCCACCAAATTGATTTAGACCCACCTTCGCTCTGGCCGAGACCTCGATGATCAAACCAAGCGACACGATATCTATTGGACAAACACTCTATCTGCGGACGCCAAATCTCGCCCCGCATGCCAAAGCCCATGACCAATAAAACTGGGTCGCCAGACGGCCCGGAGGTCCAATACCGAATCGACGGGTCACTGGCCGTCTGTGCACGTGTTTCTGGCATACGGGTACTCCTTTGCAGTCATCTTCTTTCAGACGCGAGAGGATAACCAGTAAAAGTTGGGAGACATCGGCCCATTAGGTAATTCGTTCGAGGGTGAAGCGTGCTAACCTTGGGCCCAATGAGGTAACCATGGGTTAAGCATGAAAGTTGGATTAATAGAAGGTTTCTACGGTGAGGACTATAGTTGGCTGACCCGCGAGACATTGGCCCAATTCATGTCCCAAATCAGTCTATCCTTCTATATTTACGCTCCAAAATCCGCGAAACACTTGCGCCGGGATTGGCGCACCAGGGGTCCTGTCAGTGAAATGAGACAGCTTATGGTCTTCCGCGACCATTGCCGAAAAAATAAAATCGAATTTGGAATTGGATTGAGTCCATACGGCTTACATGACGACTGGAAGGCAGATGGGCGTGCTGACCTGATCCAAAAGCTGCATTGGCTCAAACAGCTTAAGTTAGACTGGCTCGCCATTCTCTTTGACGATATGCCGGGTTCATATCCTAATCTCGCCCAGACTCAGGCTGATATTCTCAAGGTTGTGACAGACCAACAAATCGCGAGTCGCTACCTGATGTGTCCAACCTATTACACAGATTCACCAATCCTTGATCGCCTTTTTGGCGAGCGGCCTCAAAACTATCTCGAGGCCCTCGGACAGGCTTTGGATAATGCAGTCGATGTCTTTTGGACAGGGCCTAAAGTCGTATCAAAAGACTACCCACGAGGGCATTTGCAATCCGTTCAAAATCGCTTGGGCAGGCCACCCTTCATTTGGGATAACTACCCAGTCAATGACGGCCCTCGAATGGCAGAATTTCTCCATATAGAGGCGCCAATACGCCCTGCTCACAACTCAAAACAGGTCTCCGGTTGGGCCATTAATCCGATGAATCAAGGTCAGCTCAGCCAAATCCCGATCTATGCAGCATCACAGAGTCTCTTGGCTGGTGATTCATCGTCCATTTCAGCGGCAACCAGCTCAGCCATCAACGCGTGCCTACCTCACCCATTGGCAGGCTGCTTAGTCGAGGATTATAAGGCTTTCCAGACCGTCGGGCTATCGACATTCTCAGCGGATCGAAAGGCCGCCTATATTTCCCGTTATGCCGAGTTTGATCACCCGGCAGCAACTGAAATCGTGCGCTGGTTGAAAGGTGAGTATGTTGTCAGTGCCGACATTCTTACGGACACTTAGCCGGGTCGATAGGACTGCCGGCTCAGCATGGCTCTGTAGGCATCCGGTAAATTCAGCTCGATGGCTGCGGACAGCATCAACTCAAGGTACTCTGCCGTCGGTAGGCAGATCGCGTCGCGGGTAAATTCAGGGGTCACCGAATACACCCAGGCCGATATAGGCTGACCATCTGGGCTGCTATAGAGCTGTCGTCTTGTATGCCCCCGGCTATAGCGAATCGGATGGCCTTCTTTTAAGTCGATTAAGTCGAGTAGCGTTTGGTCTACGGACAGCAATACGCCCCACACCTGATGACGGTCTGATGGGATGACGTTTGCGGCCCCACCGCCGCGCGTCGCGGACCAATAGTTCCATGCCAAGCGATGATGTTCTAAGCAGGCCACGCCGCTCAAGGTCGGCATCCCCCCCCCATAATTTTGTTCGTCGAGCCATCGCGCTAAGTCCTGAAAATTCATATTAGACCCATACGCGAAGACCAATTGCTGGTCACGCTGGACACCGTAATTAAGTTTTGGCGGTGCTGGTTTCAACATCTCAACACTATAGTCCCGTGATACTGTGACGTCTATCTAGTGATGGTTGACCGGCTGACCTAAACGCGCACTCTGAGTCGATCAGATGATCCATGCGTTTGAAGATTGAGTCATCGACGAACATTAAATAGGATGGCCCAGCGGAAAAAAGGGTCAGACCGACTCGATTTACACCTCGCTCAGACTGTAGAAAGTGTGTGATGGACAAACGAGAGTTACATAACTGGCTACCAGATGGTGTCACGCCATTATTCGAACGCTGGCTTAAAGCCCACCCGGTTCGTGTGCACCTCAAGGCGCCCAGGCAGACACGATTGGGTGATTTCTCCGTCCCTAGACGTGGAGATATGCCTGCGATCACGTTGAACACAGACCTTTCACCATTTCAATTCATGGTCACGCTGACACACGAGATCGCGCACCTCTATACCTGGTACCATCACGGGGGTCGTGTCCAACCCCATGGTCCGGAATGGCGACGCGAATTCAGAGATTTACTCCTCGAACTCGCCGCGGTAAAAACGCTACCAATCCCCCTCCGAGGGGCACTACGAAAACATGCCCGTAAGCCCGCATCAGCCACCCATCACGATCCTCATTTGCTCAACACGCTGCGACTCTTAGATGGCGACGACAGCCTGTATTTGAGTGATATCCCAATCGGTGGTCAATTCGTCTTTCGCGGGCGACATTTCCGTAAAATCAGGGAGGCTCGCACACGCTGTCGATGCGTCGAGGAATCGTCGGGCGTTGAATATCATATCGCTAAGGTTGCCCCAGTGGAGCGCGTGTCCAGTTCACATTGGATGACGTCATCATGACCGGTATTCGCATCTGTCTTTTGCTCGGCGGTCTACTGGGTTTAGCCGCATTACAACTCCCCCTATATGACTGTGTATCAGCCGACGGATTGTATGTGTCTGTCTCCCAATTTAATGGGCTTGAAACATCGGTTTTAAGCGCCCATAAACCAGCGCTTTGTCCCCCTGCAATCCGGACCCAGACAGAGAGCCTCGAAGCCGTATTCATGACCAGTTCAATCCTACCCGGCATTTTGCTTCTACTGGCCATTAATTCGCTATCGGGCGCGAGTCATCGCGCGTACTTGGCCATGGCTCTGCTAGGCGGGGTGCAATGCACAGTGTCAGTCATGGCATGTTACCTAATGCGAGACCAAGTAGACGGTCTCAGCATGGGGAGTTATGTCTCAGGCATTGGGGGACTATTTTCAATCGTTGGCTCTGTGCGCGCTATGAGAGCGGTCCCGAATGTCTAGTCGCAATTGCTTCTCAGAGCAGCCCCATCGTCGCGGACCAACTCAGCGAGATCCCATAAATCACAGAGGTCTGTTGGCGTGAACTGGACATCACGTTCTGCTGTCCCCTCTATCGTTCCCGTAATTCGACCTTCCCCTGCCGTGATCTGAATTGGATGCGTGTCGGACCGGTAAGAGAGTCCAATCAATTGGCCGCTTGCGTTAATGGTCAGCGGGTTTGGAGCACCATCCATTTCCAGTCCTGTGAGTTGACCGAAGTCTGAATTGAGTTCCAAGCCTCCATTACGTATGGTCACGAATCCGCCGTCGATCTGACCGTCGATGACGAGGCCTGGCCAGGGCGCCTGCATTTGCTCTACATCTGGCCCAAAAATTAACCGATTTTCTGCTGTTGCCGTCAACGACAAGACGCCCGACGGTGCAATGGTAACAAGACCATCTCCCAGAGCGTCAAAACGGCCACCACCGGTGATTGCGAGAGTCCCAGCCACGGATAATGAACCGGTAATTTTCAAAGGCACAGTGGGCGGCACGCTGAATGTATCGACCGCTGCGACATCGAGGCTATCGATGGTGTAATAGACACCGGCTGGCTGGTTTGCCACCCGCATTGTGCCCGTACTGCCTCGAAGATGGATCCCTTGATGTTCGGGTCCCCAGTCGTGCCCGGCACCGATTGGCAAACGGCCAAATGAGCGGACATGAGCGGCGACCGGAATTTGGGCACGGGTCCAGGTTTGAGAAAGCTGCCCTATGGATACGCCGTCGCCTAAATTCAGGGCGATGTCGCTGATGTCTGCAAGGGTTGCCCCAACGAGACTGACCGCGGTTTGTCCATCATAGGACAGGCCCACCCGCTGATTGCCTTGAAGGGTCAGGGCTTCAAAAACCACTGACCGACCGTCGATCATCACGGCGGGTTCCCCTCCAAACCCTGCGTATTCAATGACCGTATTTAAGATATTAATGGGCTCGTCTCCAGACTCAATTCGTAAGCCTAACCAGCCTCCAACAGCACCGACTTCATCAGACCAGGCTTGACGGTCCGCTTTTGAGAAAATCACAAGACCGTCCCGCGAGCCGATCCGTGCCTGGCCTTGAATTCGAATGGCATGGCTCGATTCACCAGCGACGATCACGGTGCCAGCGCTGACCACCAGATTCCCATCCATTGGCACTCTCAAAACCGAGTTAAGGGTCCAAGGGTTGCCGTCTGGGCCGATCTCTCCAGCAAGGCTTTCCCCATCGAGTACAGCCCCTTCAGCAACCGGGCCTGTCAGAATGAAACGACCGACGAGCAGACCAAAAGCAGCTCCATTTTCCACTCGAACATCGACGATGCCCGTTTCGGCCATTGGCATGGCTGGCAGCACACCCCTTATGCGGGTCTCATCAAGTCGTTCGACCTCGTCGAGAGGCTGTCCAGAAACAGAGATTGTGAACACCCCATCAGCAGGAAACGGGCCCCCGTAAATGGTGAGTCTACTGGCCTCATCGATGGGCGCCCAAGCCGGTTTAATACGCACGACCTCAATGGCACCCGGAGCCAATGCACGTCCAATAAGCTGGGCCTCAAAATCCCCTGCATTGGTCCGAATCGTAATGGTTTGACGGTACTCGCCGTCCATCTCTGGACTAAAATTCAAAAGGACCTGGGCTCGCTCGCCGGGCGCCGCTGTCGCTGGTATTTGTCCGGGCGCGACCGAAAATGGAGCTTCTATACCACTCACTTGGCTGATGGTAATGGGGCTGGATTCACTCAAATTTTCAAGCAATAAGAACTCCGACTTCGACTGCCCCGGTTGTTGAATACCGAAGTTGATCTCCGATGAGACAAGTCGGCCATCGGTGGTCTCGACCGAACCGGATAAAGACAAGTCTGCATCAACCCCGTCTACATTGGTCCGCAAGACAACATTTTGTTCGAAGGTCCCGACATCTGTGGGTTCAAAAACAAATACGAAGGTACGACGGGCGCCTGCTGGAATTCGGGCAGGCAGGGTCCGATTCACAGAAAATGGAGCTGAGAGTCCCTCTATTTCAACAATGTCCAGATCCACCATACCTGAGTTGATGATGCCAACATCCCGCCTTTCCTGGCCTCCAACCCCAGTGACGCCAAAGGAGACCATGGTTTCCACGATTTCCAGCTGAGCAAATCCCATGTCGCCTGGGGTTGAATCTGCAATAACCTGGCTGTCAGGACGCATTAAATCCGGCTGTGTACCTTGGTCGACCGGTCCTCCAGTCGAGCCATCAGACCCGCCACAGGCGGCCAAGCATATACAAACACTCCATACGAACACTGATCTCATTGCTGTCCCCAACTTAAGGGAGCTGCCGGCATCACACCGACCAAGCTCCAGTTTTGTTTGCCTGCATCTCGACCCAATACATGATGCAGGACTGCGCGCCGTGAACCGACGCGTGTCAATAACGGTAATTCCAAAGACCAGTCAATACGAAAACCAAGAGAAACTATCGACACCGACCAGCTCCGACTTCGGGCTGGTCGACGGATGTCGATACGGTAAATTGAACATAAGATCGCCCAGATACAGCCGGTTGCACCGGACCGAAATCGACCCTCGAGTCAGCTGGGCGAGCGTCACCACTCAGGCCCAAAAGCCATGCTTGGATCCGACTGCGTTGGCTGGACATGCCATGGACTGATACCTGTACCGACGTGTGTTGATTCGACAAAAATGATGAGGCTAAATAACGCTTTGCGTCCGCAGACCGGATCAAGCCGTCCGTTGGAGACACAGATGAGGCAAATGCATAAGCACGTCGGTCGAGCATGCGCTCAAGTCGGTAAAGCGACCCGTTTATGACGCCATGCACATGTCCTTGATACTCGATTAACACGTCGGGTACTTTTATCCTGTCGAGCTTGGTCCATGTTCGACCCAAATCAGCTGAGCAAAAGAGGGTTGTCTTATTCGAGGCACAGACGTCTGCCTTTCCCAATCGACTCAAAGCAACGCTCTTGATTGGACCCAGGGGGGTCTCATGGTGTCGCCATCCTCGTCCACCCGAAATCGTCCGATAAAACGTGCCATCTGGGGCAAAAACCAGTCCTGCTGTGTGAGTCTTCGACAAGGCTATGACGGATGTTTCAGGTTTAATGAAGTCCTGTGGGAGTCCGGTGGATAACGAGCGCTTCCAGGCCCCTTTTTGGGTCTGATAACACCAGACGTCCTCACTGGACGATTGCAAGCATACACCGTGCTGAGAGACCGCGTTTGTTGGTACAAAGACACCCGTTTGTAAGCCGCCCAGTTCAACAGGTAGGGCAGATTCAGTCCAAGCACTTTTGTCTGTATTCCATGTCCAGACACCAAACGCATCGTTGGTTTTGATTCCATGAAGGAACACTGTCCCGTGGCCTTCAACTACATCACCCACGCGAATACCCTGCGGTGTTGTCTCCTCTAGATGTCCTGTCAGACCCTCAAGCCTGTAGACCTGCCCGCCATGGGTCAAAATCCAAATGGAATTGGCGTTAGAAAACGCCGTTTTCGGTCGAATGTGTTCGGACTTCTCTAACGACGTCCATGGTCCCGTACACGCCTCTCGAAAGAAAATGCCAGTGGTGTCGGTCAATGCATACTCCCGATGACACCGTTGTCGGTCTTCGATCCGGTACAAATCAAGTAATCGGCCGGGTGGCAGCCCGGAGACCTTATGCCATAGCAAGGGCCGCTTAATCTCGAGCTTAGCCTTTGTAGACCATGAATTTCGAAGCGTCTTAGGACGAACCAAATGGGTTCCTAAAATATCATTTAGAACCCGACGTAAAGACTGGGCGAGCCCCTTCGATTTGTCCATCCGGCTATATTTAAAGCGACGAGCCCACGACACCTTTCCCAATGGCTCCAACTCGGTCTCCCTACTCAGACCAGTGGGGTGCAGAAAATAGGCCTGTAGACCAGCTCGACTGAGAGACCGTCGGAGAGACGCTTTGACCTTGGGTGCTTTAGCGAGAGGCTGACGGCACTCAGCAGCGGTGCCGATGGCCGTCACATCGACTCTCTCCAAGCACTCGGCTTTCCGCTCCAAGAGTGGACGGGTGTTATCCGATTTAACTTCACTGACACGTTTAATGCAGGCTAAATAGGCTTTTTTATGGTCTGTGCTCGCTGTCTTGACACAGCGATCAATACACGCGAACCGAGTCTGTGCTGGTCGTTTTTTTGATCCTTTGCATGCCTTGAGACAGGCCGCGGTTTTGGCTGCCTGAGCACAGTTTTTTGGACGTTTAATTTTCGCTTTCGCCATGGTCGCTGCAGTGAATGTCAACGGCTCATCGGTCACCATAACCACCACTCTGAATGCCTGGTCGCGGTAATTCAGGCGCGTGGTCGCCAAAAGAGCACCCACGCTGTCTTCGTGGGCCTGAAGCGAGCTTAAAGGGAGCTGGCTCATGGCATCTGCTACGGGTTTCGGTTCATTGAACCATGACCTTTGCTCGACTACAGATTTTGCGAAACCGACAACAGAATAACGGGGATTGAGCCCATTGACTCTGAGGTCTGCATCCATCTGAGCAAGATTCGTAATGATTTGAGTCCGCTCGGAGAGCAAGCTACCCGACAAATCCACCAGGAAGACAATGTCGATGGGTGACCGGCCAGGTGTGTCCGACGCCGGTTTCATATTGCGGCCATTGAGACGAAATGAATGGGCGGGTAGGCCAATGTGTCTTTGGCCATCGCAGCCTGTGATGCTGGCTTGAATTCTCTGACCCAAGGCTTTGCTGACCGTGTGTGCGACGTGTACACGAACCGTATCACCAACAGGCTTTTGGCCTGTCTTGAACAAGAGCTCTTCCGCTTGTTGAGCTGTGTCCGATTGAGGGTACCAAAGCACATAGTCTAGCAATTTCTCCGGATCAGCTGGTTGCGAGGCCTCGGACCAGGCAAGAGCCATTTCTGCCTTAAGCAGCTCTTGGTTACCCGGTTCATTTGGGTAAGCGAGCCGAAATAGGCGAGCGCTCCACCGGTCGGGCAGGTCGACTAGACGTTGCTGCAACTGAGTTTTCACGGGGTCGACAGCGTCTTTTAAAAAGCGGTGATTCCTGTATTTCTCAATGAACGGGCGGCCAATGCCGAGTGCGATCCGATGGCTATTCCTTATGGCGGTCTCGAACATCTGGAACATGGATTTGATCTCTGCTTTATCCACCGCGTCGATTGACGTCGGATCGGTGTGCTGACGGCGAAATGAATCGAATGCGGATCGTGTTCCGATGGCCATGGCGTCTTTCAAGGCTCGACGGGCTCTCAGGCGACGAATTTCCTTCAGGGCGCGTTTTGACTCCGGCCATGACGTATAGGTCGTTATAAATTGGTCGTATACGATGAGCATATCTTCAGCTTTGGCCCGGTCAAGCGCAAGTTGAAGTTCTCTGTCGCGAACCAGCTGAATGGATGGCAGCTCGGTTAATGCACCGAAGATGGAGCGGAACTCTTGATGGGAAATCAAATCATCTTGTATTCGGACATGCGTCTCATAGACCAATTTAGCCTCTTCGCGAATCGCAACGCGCGTCAAGGTCCGCGTATTTGACCATGTCCCATAGTTGAGGCGTATGCGTTTATAAGCATCCGCGCTCTTCAAGGCACGTGCGTCCCTGAGAGCGGCCCGGACTTCCAGCTCTTGCACCTGAGCGAGAACACTGGTCTCGGGGTATGTCTCTCGAAACCGACGGTATACGATCACAGAATCCCGTGGCCGGGCTACGGTCTCCAAATAAAGAACGGATTCACGCTCAAGAGCATGCGCGACGAGCTTAGAAAACCGGTCTTCGGTCCCGTAAACCCGCCTGAAGGCAGCTATTTTCTCGACATCTTTACTGCTGATGGCAGCCTTCATTCGAGCTGTGGCAATCAGTAATTCGACACGCTCGGTCTGGGCGGCTTGCCCATTGCCACCGGCCCGTAGCCAATCATACCCAGCCTCAGCTGCATCACGGTAATGCCCGCCCTCTATGAGCCGCTCCATTCGAACGTTTATGGGCCCACAGCTATAGGCGATTAGAACCGAGAGAGCCATCAGCGACCGACGCAAAGGATACACAGTACCCGGCCTCTTGATTGTCACACGTAAACAACTAGCGTCCATAGCCCACACTCATTAAGGCACTCCATGCTTTTTGGTTGGGGTGCCGGGCCGACAATGATGGCGAGTGCCCCCCCCTTAGGTCGATTTGCCAATGACCAATACGAACATCCACTATCCAACCCAGTCCGGCTAAAAAGCCAAAGGCATCGTCACCGGCCCGGTCCGGGTCACGAAGGGCGACCAGTGATGCAAGGGGACCCATTTCGACTTTTTGCCCGACTCTGAGTCGAGTCGTCAGTTGCCCTGCCATAAAATCACCGGATTGAAAATACGCCCAAGGCGCACCAGGCAAGCTAATCCCAAATGGATTCATGCCCCCGATCTGTCGTCGATATAAGTCGTCTTCATTCTGTTGCCATGCGGCCTCTTGCTGAACTTCGACTCTAAAAAAATCGCCGGCAGACACCCCTGCTTTCAGCCATTGACGGACCACAAACTGAATGATTCCTGGTCGATTCCGAAGGTCAACCTCCTCAAATACATCAGCGTCTATGGCACCCCATGCATGCGGGTCTGACTGCCAACGAAGGCCCAGTATCAGCCCCATGGCGACCCCCTTGAGACGCGGAAAAACTCTGTGTTTCTGGTGCCAGTCTAGCCCGGATAGCCGCCAGTATGTCAGCTGTATTTCCGGCTCTAATACCCAGGAGTCGGCCGGTAGAGTGAGGTCGAGAGCTGTTTCATTCGCACGACTATGAAACCAACGTCTGAGTCCGATAAGTGCGCGCATGCTCACCCATTTTGCGAGTTGATGGTCCAGCCAGGTCGTCGCCAAAACATAACTCGCCCAAATCGATCGAGACCGATCATTGATTCCATTTAGATAATGGTCGTTCAAAACATTGGCAAAGAAAGCCTCACCGGTGATCCCCATGCCCAATCTAAGGTGCCGGCCGACATCGATTTGAGATAGGGTGAGGCGCAGTGTTTCCGTGTTGTAGTCGATGCTGAGCCAAGAACCAGATTCAAGCGATGTGTCATAGCTCAGAGCGAGCGCCCCATGCGCTGGACCAACGTCGCTATCCCAACGCTCATAAAGGCTATATGATGACCATCTGCCTTCAGCGAAGACACTTTGGACCGAAATCAGTAAAAAAATGCCGGAGAGTAGTACCCGCATTAGATCAGCACCAATTTGAGACCCTCCGGCAAGGAGTCGCCAAGAAATCGGACTTCATCCTGAGTAGACAACTTGACTATATCTTTGACCCACATCGCCATCGGACGTGTTGACTCTATCCGCTCTAGACGACCCGCGACCCGCTGCCTCAGCTCATCATTTACGTCTCTTGTCCGGTCGCCTGTCATGCGCGCGATGCTCGCAGCAGCAAAGGCGGCCTGAGAGACGTTTTGCCAATCGAGACGAAGCAGAGATTCAAGCCACTCACCGGCCACATCAGGGGGCACGACCAGGTGTGGACTCCCGTAAAACGGCTGGCGAGCCCCTAAGCGGGCTAGGCACCATGCTGGGCGACCCGCTTGGCTCGAATCAGGGGTCTGCTCAAGAAACCAGCGACCCCAATCGACTTTACGGTCTATTGGAATACGTTCGAGAGCCCCAACCAAGCGCGCCGCTTCTTCGGCGCCCAAATACTTGGGTTTCTTTCGATTTCGCATCTCCGGAGATGGACGCAGCCAGGGCTCTATTCGATCGAGAAGTGCGAGCTGAGCTGACCCATCTAGACCGCCTGAAATCCTGCGCCACATGATCCACCATGCGGTCCAGGTTTCTGCATCCTTAAGGAAGTGAATCCCGGACTCAAAGAGTTTCCAGACTTCACCCATGCGCCAATCATCAAAACCATCGCCAAAACCGGGTCTCAGACAAAAGCCTGTGAGATGGAAAAAAGTGGCCTCATGGCGTTCGCTTCGTCTCCGCCGCTTTGACCCGACTTTAAGACAGTCCCAAACGGCCCGGCAGGTCGATGCTGACCACATGTCTCGCGTCCCATCTAAGGCCTCTTCTAGACTTTTTCTAATCCACTTAATTTCTCGGGGATCTACATCTTTTCGAGGCTTGCCATAGGTCCGACGCACAATGTCTTCGATGCGGTCACGTTTGTCCGCACTCAAGGCCAGCTGAGTCTCCTTTTCAGGGTGGGTTTTTGCTGCCGTGTCCGATTCAGGCTCAGGGTCACGCAAAGAAAAATCAAGACGATATTGGCTATCCCGATCCACGCCTTGAGCAGAGACTTCAAGGATCCCGATTTCGCTCAGCTCAGCCCGCAAGGTCACCGGTACCTCTGTCACATCATCGTCTGTCTCGAGGACGGTTTGGATGGGTGGCAACTCCGTGAATTGATCGCTGTCTAAATCGACCAAGTCACCAACGGCGTCTACTCTGTCACTGGTTGTAGAAAAAAGTGAAAAACGGACCGGTCTTCCAAGAACTAAATTAAAGACCCGGTCTGCCATCAGAACAGGCGCTCCAGGCTCTACATGCCGGGGTAGCAGACAGATCGCAGACGCCGTTGCGCGCTTCTTTTTACCAGAGTGTACGCCCACGTAATAGGCCCGCGCAGCTCCACCGCCGACCCGATGCCCAATTCCATGACGAACGAGTCCAAAGGTCGCAGCGCCCCTGGCAACCGCCAGATCGAAACTCAATGGTTCCCAAATATCGACAGACCCCTGACCCGGCTCACGCCAAGCGGTAATGGTGTCGATAAACCGATGTCGAATCGCAGGACTTTTGAACACACCGCCATTGAGTAAAAGTGTATTAGGTACGTTCACCGCATCCCCGTGACTTTGTCGACTTAGAAAAGCCGATACATGGCGCGTGATGGCGGGGTCCTTGGCATAGGGCAGTCCCCACGCACTCAAGCCACGTCGCCCGTCTCTCGAGGGCCTATCTTCATAGTCTGTGGACGGGACAAAGCCGTCCAGGACCAGGCGTTCGACCATCTCACGCGTAAACTCGAAAGAGTGTGCACCACCAATGAGCTGTTTTCCTCGTCCGGGCACTGTGACTTTATAGGTGTCAGGTGCGCTGTTAGGGTCGGCGAGCAAAACCTCTTTTGCCATTCGGCATGATTGAACCAAACTGTTCATTCGGCCGGCATCTAAACTTTTCGACCCAGCAATCGATTGTTCCGCGACATGGGCAAGCGCAAGATCCATGTTATCGCCGCCCAAGAGAATATGATCACCGACGGCCACTCTTCGAACGGTTGGTAATGGGCCATCTTCTCCATCGGTCCAATCGATATGGATCAGAGTGAAGTCCGTTGTGCCACCACCCACGTCGGCAACCAGAACGCGACGGTCCGACGCTGTTCGAGTCAACGCGTCGCTATTGGCCCTAAAATACTCATAGAAAGCTGCCTGTGGTTCTTCCAGCAGGACCAGGTTGTCCCTCAAACCAACAGATTTTGCAGCGTCGACCGTTAATGTCCGGGCGACGTCATCGAAAGACGCTGGGACCGTCAAGATCACGTCCTGTTGATGGAGTGGCGCCTTAGGAAAGGCGTGGTTCCAGGCGGCTGACAGATGTCTCAAATACGCCGCTGATGCCCCTAAAGGCGAATACAGACGGCCGCACTTTGAGCCCCAAGGCAGAATGTCCGCCGTTCGATCAACTCCGCCATAACTCAACCAAGACTTTGCCGATGACACCAGTCTACCTGTGGTTTTTGCACCCTGCTCCTGGGCAAATCGACCGACGACATCTGTCGTGAGCTGGTCATCACCCCAAGGAAGCCCTGTGGTCTTTTCGACATCTTGTCCACTCACGATGTACAGAAACGATGGCAGCATGTCCGCTTTGCCAATTTCGCCACGGGCGACCAGCTGAGGGATAGGGAGCGTTTTGACGGCTCGCCCGCCAAAGCGCTTTGCGCTCGCTATATTGGCATATGCAATCGCTGAATTGGTTGTCCCGAGGTCGACCCCAACAACGTATTTTGGCTTGCGCTCACGACTCATCGCTAATGGACTGCTCATCTTGTTTGAGGCGGACATTGAACTCAAGGTTCCAGCGACCCTCACCGCTGCGCTCCACGCAGGATAGCAAGAGGGTTCCGATTTCCGTCACATCAGCACGCAAGTTCACAGCGACTCTCTGACCGGCGACCATTCCGTCCTGAGGGGCAAGGGTCGTGACAATTTCCGGGAGTTCTTCTAGCTCGTCTTCAGCCCAATCCTCCAAGATCGAACCCGGTTGGTCAGCTTGCCGGACCGATGAAGCATAGAACCTGAACGTCGCCGATTCACCCACGTAGAGTCCAAATTCTTCCTCTGATAATTGCGCATGCGCACCTTCTTCTAAACCAAATGGTACGAGGCAGACGGCCATCATCGGCGGTTCAAAGCCGGGGACTGCGGGCATAGCCTGTTCAACACCGACATAGTAAGACCTGGCAATGCCGCCCCGAATCCGAATGCCGCCAGCGGCCTTCACGCGACCAAAATAAGCGGCCCCCTGTGCAACGGAGACATCTAAGCTCTTGCTTTCAAGGACTTTGACTCCTGGTTGACCCGACTGGTCAAGCCACGCATCCAGAACGTCTGTCACGCGATTACGAAGGACGTCCGCTTTCAGAACCCCACCATTAAAAAGGATGGCCGTCGGATATAAAAACGCTCGGCCGTCATCCCCGCTCGCTTGTCTAGATAGAAAATGTGCGAGGTGCCGAGTAATGCCTGCATCTGCAGCATAAGGTAGGCCCATCTCTGAAAATCCGGTTCGTCTGGCTTCGCGGGGCCGTTCATGGATAGAACACTCGGGGAAGAAACCATCCACCAATAAGCGGGTCAGCTGGCTGCGGTTTAACTCGGCCCGAATCGTGTTTCCAAACAGTTTTGAGCCTCGACTCGGCACCACCAAGGGAACGCTATCACGCTCTAAATCCGTGAGCAGCAGCTCCTTTGCAGCACGGCAGCCCTGGGTGAGAGCTTGAAGCTGCCAACGATCTAATTTGACGCCTCGTTCCTTACTCAAATGCTGTCTTACAGAAAACGCCAATGCGAGGTCCATATTATCGCCACCGAGCAAGATGTGATCGCCCACAGCGACTCGTCTTAAGGCCAATTCACCGTTCTCTTCTTCGATGGCTATGAGGGAGAAGTCGGTCGTGCCCCCGCCGACATCGCAGACGAGAACCACATCGCCAGGTGCCAGTTGAGTTCGCCAAGCATCGCCCTGTTCGTCCAACCATGCATACACGGCCGCTTGAGGCTCTTCCAGAAGGAGTGGCCGTTCAAGGCCCGCCATTCGAGCGGCTTGTACAGTCAGGTCACGGGCCACAGCATCAAATGATGCAGGCACAGTTAAAACGACCTGCTGTTCCCGCAAGGAAGCGGCCTCAGGGCGCACATGAGCCCAGGTTTTGACCAAATGTTCTAAGTATCTTTTGGAGGCCTCGAGTGGAGAGATCTTTGGCACATCGGCCGAGGCCCCAAATGGGAGAATCTGGGCATTGCGGTCGACTCCATCATGGCCCAACCAGGATTTGGCAGATGCGACAAGCCGGTCGGGTACTTTAGCCCCATGCTCTCGTGCGAAGCGACCCACAGTAAACTGGTCATTATCTCCCCAAGGCAAAGCAAGGGCACCATCCGCAAACTCCTGCCCATCCGTCAGATAAAGAAATGAGGGCAGCAACTCTTCGGACGCTCTCTGCCCCGCATTGACGACCTGCGGAATGCCGTGGACGACCGGCTGTTCGTCTCCATCAAGCGCAGCTGATGAAAGAGCGCAATGGGTCGTGCCGAGATCGATTCCGACAGCATAGGCGGGACGCCCATCATCGGAGCCAAATTCAGGTCGGCTCATAGCTCGATCTCCGCCGGCATGAGCACAAAGGGGTCTGCTGCGTCCGTCAGGTCGGGTAAATCAACCTGAGATGCATACCAACCAGCATGTTCAAGAGTCCCCGTAAACGGTGGTTCCCCACTCACATTACCCGTCAGCGAAATTCGTTGACGGTCGAATCCATCGTCTACAGTCACCTGGCTACCTTCATCACCGGGCCAGACAGGGTCAATACTCATATAGCGCTGCATTACACGTCGACAACCACCATGCACAACCCGCGCGACCGCGCCGATCTCGGCGTCTGCATGTTGATTCAAATCTTGCATGATGAAATCAACGAACCGACCGTCTCGCTGTAGCGCACCGATCAGTTGCAAAGCCTTCCGATCGAGAGAGATGGAAGTGACCATAGGCTCCGTATGAGTCGCTGGTTCCATAGGAGGTACAGGCATTGTGTCAAGCTCTACTGGTGCCTCCTCGACCTCAGATGAGGGCGCTGTCTGACTGAATTCATCGGCGGAGTCAGGTTGAGTCGACCGTAAAACGCGACCGGCAAATTCGCCATCAAAAAGGATCTTAAAAAATGCACTGAAGGCCAGTGCAATGCGTTGACCAAAGCTGGGCGTATTCATGCCTGACTCCTATGGGTTTGTGAGCGATTGTACTGGGTTACCAAACCACTCTACAACGGCTCTCAACTACATGCTTGGACGTGAGTTAGTTCTGTGTCTAAGGCCCTTTATACGCGAGGAACGCGTCCGAGGCGACCCCTTTTGCGCAGGTTTGGCCTAACACCCAAGCTAGACGTTCATCTGCCTGCCGAGAATATGAGCTTATCAGTTAACAAGAGACCGCTTTAAATGAGTCTGGGGGCCGATCCGATGCGACGTGTTTCACCAGGGCAGCTACGCTGCGGGTGGGCTCGGATGTCCTTGGGTCATCTCCTCTTCGGAGGCGTCTCGAATATCTACAATTTCAACATCGAAGTGGAGCGTGACGCCAGCCAGAGGATGATTGGCGTCGACATAGACCGTGTCGTCTTCGACTTTTGTAATCCAAACAGGAAAGACGTCTCCGGTCCCGGCCTGTACAGAGAATGTTGCCCCTTCAAAAAGTTGAGCGTCCTCTGGAAATGCAGACCGTTCAACAGGCTGAGGGCCTGGCTCCTGGTACTCACCGTATCCTTCCGATGGCCCGACGACAGCCACAAATTTATCGCCAGCCTGGTGTCCGCGCATGTGTCGCTCAAGCCCCGGTACGATGTTGTTAGCACCGTGAAGGTACGCAAGCGGAGTGGACTCTCGAGACGAATCCAGCTGCTCGCCCGCATCGTTGGTCAACGTATAGTGAAAGCGAACGATTTTGCCATTGTCGACTGTAGATGCATCAGACATAAAAAATCCCGCCCCTGGTGCTATGAAAATTGGATCGCACGATCCTCGGCCTAGGTCAAATTGTTCCCCACCGATTCGAGAATCAAGATGAATATCAGCAAATATGATTGGCTCAGGGCCAGACTCTATTTACTTCGGTATAGTGCCGAATCCCCCTAAATAAGGCGACTCAATCGACGACCAGCCGACCCTTTTTTTTAATCAAGGCGTTTCTTACAACATTCTTTCGGCAGGTGCGCTGCCGGCCATCAAGTCTATTTGCGGTCATAGATCACTCGCCCTTGATCAGCAGTTAAACTGCTGCTAGTCATCCACCCGCGTACAGGGGGTTTTTATGCAGAAAATCTTATTGATACTGACTGAATTCCCGCCTCGAATAGGGGGCATGCAAACCCATGCTGTTAATCTGGTCCGATGCCTGCTCAGACGACGCTTTGAGGTGGCCGTCGTTACCTATCGAGCGAGTGGTCGAGATGAAATCCACGCCATCGATGCGTTCGATACCCACTTCCCCTGCCCAATACACCGGGTTTTGTCTCGTATTGGCCACATGCAAAACATCAGAAGGTTGATTAGACTCTCCAAAGAATTCGAACCCGATCTCATTTACACATCGACGGTCTTTTACGGAGGCGTGGGCGAGCGCCTCGGTATCCCAATGGTCGCCCGTTCTGTAGGAAATGACGTACAACGCCCCTGGATTGTATACCCCTTCTCGTTTATGTCACGGCTGACGAGCCATCCCATGCTTGAAGATAAATTATACGCATGGTTCAAGCGCTTAGATTCACCGGAATTCGTAGAAGCCGTATTCAAAAAACGCCGCCGTCAAATCATGATCAAATCGGCGCACTGTTATCGGAAAATTTTAGCCAATAGTGAGTATACGTCTGGTCTCCTGCAGGGGATTGGTATCCCTGAAGCGCAGATAAAAACCGTGATTGGGGGCGTCGATTATGACTCGTTTTCTAGCTGTCCCTCATACTCAGGCAAGCGAAATCAATTGGGCTTCGACGAGACTGATTTCCTTCTGATAACTGTGTGTCGTCTCGTCCCCAAGAAAGGGATCGACTTTTTAATTGAGCACATGCCGCGGCTGCGTTCAGTGGTGCCAAATCTCAAGCTTCTTATCGTGGGGTCAGGTCGGAAACTGAAATCACTCAAGGCGCAGGCGACTCGCTCGGTGAACGCCGATAGCATTCATTTCACGGGTAAGATTCCACACGAGCAAATTCAACACATATACGGGATTGCCGATGCAATGATTTTGGCCAGTCGCATCCATATAGACCCGAAAACAGGCTTACAGGATGCAGAGACAATGGGACGGGTTCTATGCGAGGCGAATGCAGCCCAAGTGCCGGTGATCGCAAGCGCATCAGGTGGGATTCCCAGTGTGATTGAACATGAGCGAAACGGCCTTCTGTTCAAGACCGACGACATTGACTCTCTCTGTCGTCAACTCAAGCGACTCAGCCAAGATCCGGCGCTGTGTCAAACACTGATAAAAACGGGACAAAATTGGGCCCAGACGCGCTTCGATTGGTCGATCATTATGGATGCTCATGCAGACGTCTTCAGTGAATTGGTCCTCTAACGGGTCAAAGCCCAGGCCAATCATATGGCCCCCTTGGCCAAATCGAAGCACACTACAAGCGTCTAGTTCCCTTTGGTGGCCAGATTAAGTTTTTCGCAGAAACCGCATCTAAGACCACTTTAGCGATAGGATCAATCTCGCCGTCTGGGATGAGTGTAGAGTCTTCAAAATAGACGGCTATTCGTTGCGTTAACCAGGCATCAAGAGACTCTGCGAGCGGTACAACTGACAGGATTAAGTCGAGGAAAACAAGGACAACGCCCCCCCCCTCTTCTATCATCTCAAGAGCAAGCACTTCTCCGTTCGGCTGTAGCTTTGCGAAGGGAAGAAGGGTGAGTGAGTCATCGGTCACACCAGCTAACTCATTTAAGAAAGACCATTCCTCAATCACCTCATCGGGTGTCAATAAGTGAAATTGCCCGCTGGGCGCGAGGCGTGAATCAATGCCTGCGGCTTGAGCGCCTGCGGCTTTGAGAAACCATTCAAAATCAAGACCGGCTGTAACGTCCCAAAGCGGGCGCAGTGCTTGGGCAGAGTTCGCGTCAAAATGTGCTTCGAAACGTTCAATCTGCTCGGGCGATGCTGGGGCTTTCGACTCAAGCTTTGCGTAGAAAGCGAGGGGTTCAGTATTTAGTTTTTGTGCAAATCTATCTAAGAGATTGAGCAGTTCAACTGTCATGATTGGCTCTCAGTTGAGTCCGACTCGGGCAGAAATGCCGAGTTGGCCTCATGGGCATTTCGCAGCGCGATTGCCTCTTCACGCTCACGAGTCGCATCAGCGTGCCGATTGAGGGTCTCGAAAAAATCCGCGAGTCGGTCGTGAGTCGCCGCCGCTTCTAAATTACAACCGGCTTCGACAAACTGGGTCATTGACTCTTGATACTTTTCAATGGCTCGCTTTGCGTGCTTTTGACGACCTTGGTCGCCACTCGCGCCGTACTTAGTGACAAACAATTCCGCCGTCATCCGCTGCAGTTGTCCGTGAAGACGAGGAATATCTAATTCCTGCGACAACTCCTCAGCCAGTTCCAATTCAGCCACGGACTCTGACCATTTTTCATTTCGCATGAGAATCGCGGCACGATTTAAACGAATACTGGCGAGCGCTCGAGGGTTCGCCCCAAGATCGGCCCACTGCAAAGCTCTATCAAAATAGTCGGCCGCGTCTACAAGTTTATCCTGGCTCAAGTAAGCCTCACCTAAGTTGCCACCAAGCATTGCTTGAAGACCACTATCGCCAATGAGCGAGGCGAGTTCGAGGCCCTCATTCCATGCATCGATCGCCTTGTCGGTAAGCCCTTGATTGAGCCAGGTCGCTCCGAGGTTGCACAAGCCTGCGGCCACCCCCCTTGGGTCATCGCATGCATTTCTCAGTTTAATTGCGCGTCGGTAAAAACGCTCCGCTTCTTGGAGGTCACCACGGTCGTAATACAGACTGGCTATGGCATCCGCTGTCATTCCAAGACCATGTTGATTGCCCAATTGCTCATATGTCCTCTCGGCTTTCCTATAGGATTGAAGCGCTTCTACATGACGCCCCTTGAGCCAGTAAACTCGACCCATTTGAACACAGGTTTTAGCGAGTCCATCTTTGATATTCTTCTCTTCGTACAGGCGCATGGCAGATTCGAAATGTCTTTCGGCTCTCTCATACCGGCCCGCGCCGGCTTCTGCTTCACCAATTCGCACAAGCGCATCAGCTCCCTGCTCTCGCTCTCGTAATTGCCACGCCATGTGCAGTGCTGTTTGAAAGCTCACAAGTGCACCATCATGATCTCCGAGGGCAAGCCGTGCCTGACCAAGGCCTATCGCTATGTGGAGCCGTGTTGGGCGGTCGTCTTCTTGGACGAGAGCATCAGCTTGCTCGTAATAGAGTTTAGCCTCACTGGGAATATGCTCATTCAATGCTTCTGTCGCGGCCCGAATGTTATAACGAACAGCACGTGTCTTATTTCCTGAATACTCTGCATGCCGGGCCAGTTCGACCAAATACTCTCTGTCACTGTGATCTGAATGGACCCTCAACCACTGCTCGACCACGGCATGCAGTCGTTGACGCGCCGCCTCTGGTACGATGGTCGCAGCCACCTTATGATGGAGCGATGAGCGAAACATCCAGGCATCCTCTGCCGTCAAACGTGTTTCCTCTTTTTGGATGAATCGTAGGGCGGCAAGTCGCTCGAGGGACCGGCTGATAGACCAGCTCAAATTATCGCGAACGGTATCGCCAGGTTCTGGCATTTGAAGTATGTCTCGTCGCTCGATTGCAACAATTGTCCCGGTCCAAAAAACGGGTCCTACAACAGCTGCAAGCCCCAAAACCGTTCGATCTCGCGGCGACAAGGTCCCCAATCTTGCAAGGATAACGCCTTCGAGGTCTTCGGGCCACTCCAAGTCCCAACAGACACTTTCATCGACAATGTACTGACCAGCTTGAACCCGAATCGCACCCGCCTCGCCGAGGTAGTGAAGCATGGATTTAATGGCCCATGGATTGCCCCGTGCCCGCTCGACAATGCGTTCGACCAGCTCATCCGGCACGTCTTTGAGGCCTGAGAGAAATATTTTGACGATCTCTTGGCTACTCTTTTTCGGAAGCGCGCCTACGGTGGTCACAGGGAATCGCTCCCAACCAGGCAGGATCTGTGTCAATTCGGGTGTGCCAGTCAGCAACATCATGGCCGGCCTGTCCTTGAGTGACGCTTCAAACGCCCCCATGAGTGCCAGGCTTGAACTGCTGCCTCGATTCGCCTGAGCAACGATCAGAAGGAGCGGTTCACTGGCCACGGCCGTCAGAAGGCGCGATAACGCACCCACACCTCGACTCACGACAGCTTCACCATCCCCCTCATTCGTGGGTTTCTGACCTTCAAAATGATAGCCGAGGAGATCAGCTATGGCACGGGTAACCTCCGCAGCTTCTTCCTGTAAATACTCATTAACGCCAGACCTCAGTAAGTCCGCAACCTCAATGCCTGTAGCCGTGTCAGGGATTTCAAACAGCTCTCGAAGTATGACATCCCATAATCGATACGGCCCCCCGCGTTCAGGACACCGAACGCGGATGATTTTAGCATCGGGTTCCCTTTTCTTAGCATCGGCTGCTAAACGACGGGTGATCTGACTCTTACCCATACCAAATTCGGAGACCAAAAGATGAAGTCGACTTGTCCAGGTAGACACAGTCGTCGACCAGCCATCCAACAACTCATTGAGGACTTTGTCTCGACCGATGAGCCGATTCGGAAGTCGTGCTGGATTCCATGGGAATGGGGGCCAGCCGGCGACCATCTCTGGCTCCTGAGTTGTCGCAATATCAAGTTCGAATGCCAGCTCATTGCCGGGTCTCGCGGGGAGTAGCGTTAAGCACTCTTCGCAAAATGGAAAGCCACTGACATTCTCATGCTGACAAGATGGACATTTCATCTGAGCGCGTCCTTCGTTGAATTGTGCTTCATTCGAGTCATAAGCCCGTCGCGGCCTGTACTCAATTGCCCCGGATTGGCGCTATATACACGGAAAAGAGAAGAAACCCCAGGCCAATTTTGTCTCTGCGGCGGACCGAAAAAAGGGGTGGCCTACCCTACCGCTGTTCATAGGGCCGGCAATCGAGCATGCAGACCTCATCGAGACAGTGGCCTTCCTCACATCCTCCATTCTCTGCGCAGGACTCACCAGATTGGGGCATGGGTTGACAAACCCCATCGATACAGATGGCGCCTCCATTACAAAAACGAGGGCGTCCAAAATGCGATCCACAGGGGGAGCCCACCGGAGGTAATGGCTCGCAAACACCGGTCAGAGACTGTGCGTCGGAGTCGATACCTGAACAGAAGAGACCCGCCGCACACCAGAGTTCAGGCGCCGCTTGGGCCGGCCGACACGGCGAACCAAGTTGAGGCCTCTCTTGACACCCGCCCATCCGGGAGTTGGGGTCGTCCAACGAAGAGACGCAAATCAGGTCAAGCCCACAGTTCTCATTGGCTCCATCACCCTCGATTATCGTGCAACTCTCACCATCAGATTTTGAGAAGACTTGGTCAAAGGGAACACAGGTTCGAGGGGTGGTGGAACCGCAGACAAGTCCTGGGCGGCATTTCACAAAATCACAAGGTTGGTTGACATCAGCGCGTAAGTCCAAGAACTGCTTCTTGACGCAAATTTGGCTCGTGTCACAATCGAGACCGGCCAGACATTGATTCTCACCGTCAATTGCGCAGCGTTCGCCCTCTAATGAAAACGCCTGACACCGCGACTCGCACCCGTTATCACCTGGGCAAAAACCGCCATTACATTCACTGTCTATGGAACACGGCTGCCCGATGTCGATGGTGCCTTCTATGGGTCCGGCACACGCCGCCTCAAAATCTTCGCGATCAACCTGCTGACAGCTGCTGCCATCGATGGCTTCGATACAGCGGGCCAGCGCATTGGGTACATAGACGACACGACCGGCTTGCACTGCCATTTCAATGTCGGTCAATCCTCGACCGAGACTCTCGGTCAAGGCCGAAATACAGTGGTCACGGTAGAGGATGAAGGTGGTTCGAATATCGGGGTAACAGCGTCGAAAAGCGTCACAATAGGCCTCGGCCACGCGCATCGCTATTTCACTCGCTGCAAACTGCTGCGGAACATCTGGAAGACGCCGCGTATCCGATTCACTGCACCCAGCCCACATCGGGCTCAATGCCAAGGTGAAGACAATGGCAATCGGGGCCTTCTTACAGGCGACTGTGAGGTGTTCAAGGGACATCTTCAACGGCATCCACCTATTTTTTATTACGTTCACTGTACGAAAAGAGTCAGACATGGTTGCACCTGGGCCAAGGGTATCGCAAAGTAGACGGTATGTTACCGATCACGCCAGATGAATTGAAGATATGCCCCGCTTTCCGTGGTTTATCAGACCCCGATTTTAAGCAACTCGTGGTTTGCATGAGCCGACGTTATTTGGCTCATGCCGGCATGGTCCTGTTCGAAAACGAAGTCGACTCCGATGCTGCCTATGTGATCCAATCAGGGATTCTGGTCGCCGAAATGCCGGTCGAAGGCGGCGTCGCGGTGGAGATGGCAAAAATGGGGCCGGGCGCTGTTGTGGGCGAACTCTGTTTGATCAGGGGTGGCCCTCGAAGCCTCCGAGTGAAGGCCATCTCTGAAGCCTACTTGATTCGAATCGACCGAGAGAAATTTGTAGATTTAAGGCGTGCAAAAAACTCCGCTGCCTATACGGTGATTCGCAACATTTGTCTGACCATGTGCGACCGGCTGCGAAAATCAAATGAGTTTATCGAACGCGAACTGCGACATGAAACGCCGATGGCGGCCGATTTCACCAGCACAAGCGAGGAGTCCCTCGCGGAGCGCGCGCGCACGTACCTGAGTAAACTCTTTGGACGAGGGAGCTGAGGGCGATGGATGCGAACCGACTGCGCTTTGTAGATGCGCTTGAAGAATTTACGGATCGAGAGCTGGAACTGCTCGCGAGTGTGATGCACGTCCGGCAATATGTCGGCGGCGAACACGTCTTTAGAAAAGGGGATCGTGCAAGCGCGTGCTACATTGTTTTAGCGGGTAGTATCGAGGTCGTTGTTCCGGGAGCAACTCAAGAAGGCAACACCGTCGCGACCCTAACGGCTGGTCGAATGTTCGGTGAGATCGCATTGGTCGATGGCGGATTGAGATCGGCCAATTGCCGTGCGGCTGCCGATGGAGCAGAATTGTGTCTCCTCGGTCGAAATGAGTTCGACCAAATTTTTAACGGAACCAATGACTTCGCGTTTAAATTACTCGATTTAATCGGGGACCGGGTGGTCGAGAATGTCCGACGTGCTGCGGGAGAATTGCTGAGCGTTGTCCTCAAGGAGCGCAACCAAGGGCTTTAACTCGCATTCACTCGCGGGGAACTCGGCTTAAACGAATGGGATTCTTTTTCAAACACGCTTTCGCTGCGCCTACATCCTTCATCCCTAAGCGGCCTAAAAACTCTTTACAGGCCGCCGAGTAGAACTCCTTCGACAGCCCCTTATGAACCGCCATATAGGCGGCGCCATAGCCCATCAGGAATGACACGAGAAGGGCGAGTATCTTATGGGCTAAAAAATAAGGTCTCCATACGGAGAAAACCAATACGACAACGGTCAAAAAGAACAAAAGCATGCACAACATCGCGATGATGTCCCACTTTGCCTCAACCTGAGATTTGATCTCGTTGTATTGGTTAACGGTGCTTGCGAGGTAATACATAAAACCAGTAGTCGGATCGTTTAGACACTATTTACAAAGCAAGCGGACGCCCGCGTCAAGTTGTGTTTGTGTTTGACATCATAAGGCGAGATTAGAATTTAGCTATTCTGCCGGCGCCCCCGCTTCGATCCAACGGCGAACGAGGTTGAGCCTCGCGTCATCCAATGGGACAGAAGGCGGCATCGGGTCACCCGCCGTGGGTGCCTCTTGAGTAAGTTTCTCGTGCAAATATGAGTCCATTAAAGACCCTGGCACCACAAGTCGCCTGCCTGGTACAGCGGTTGAGACGGCGTCGATCAATGCGGGCAAGGGTTCGGGCTTCAAAACCAGACCTCCCGCCCCAAGTTCAGGTCCGTGGCAGGCTGCGAAACTACATCCATTGAGGAAGATGTTTTTAACCTCTACAAGGTCAAGCTCTGCGCCTTCATCGACGTCTGTATCGCTGCCGCATGCAAAGGACAAAACCAAACACAGATAGAGCCATTTAAATCGTCTAATCATACATCCAACTAAATCACATATTGCATCAATAAATCTCCCCGGATGTGTACTGTATCAATTGTTCCGAAATTATCCCAACCACCACCGAAATCTGCGCGATTTTTATCTCTCTCAGGTCAGCCGAAAAATATTTAACTGTCCTTATGTGGCCAATAGCACTTTAAGTCGCCCAATAACTTCAGTTTGGGTTATGGTGGTGTGTGTGCGAGCTGTGTCGGTTTTGGGTCAGGAATGACTCCGGTATTGAAACACAGATTGTGAAGCGCGTTTAAAGGATTCTTGGTCAATGAAGAAGTCATATGGCAGCCCAGAGTTTGTCCGTTCTCTAAGAGGAACGACAAACACGGTGTTTAAGCCGGCCTTCGGTATCGGAGTCCTCGTCGCGCTTATGGCCATCGGAACAGCTGGATGTAGTTCCACGGACGTCGGCGCAAGTAACTATCGCTGTATGGACGATTCCGACTGCAGAACTGGCTTAATTTGCCATCCCGTCCGACAAGCATGCGAACCGCCCGCCGTTATCGTTGATGGTGGAATGAGCGGCGACTGTCGGATGGCGCTAAATGCCTGCGCGGCTGGTTTTTCATGCCAATTTGTAATGGATACATGGTCATGCCTTCCGGGTGAAGCGTCAGACGCGGGTGGTCCATCATGCTCAGATCAGGCCAGAAACGGTCGTGAAACGGACGTCGATTGCGGAGGTCCTACGTGTAATGGGTGCAGGGCGGGTAAGCTCTGCTTAGAATCGACGGACTGCTTGTCTCTGGTCTGCAATAATAATCGCTGTGCCGAGATCAGTTGTGATGACGGAGTCCTAAACGGTAACGAAACCAGCACGGACTGCGGCGGAGACTGTACGGGTTGTGGTGTCGGGGCAGCCTGCAACGACGGAGCCGATTGTCTGAGCGGCGTCTGTGTCGACGGGCGATGTGCGAGTCCAACATGTGAAGACAATGTCGCGAATCAAGGCGAGTCAGACATTGACTGCGCTGGTCCATGCTCCCTGTGCGATGTGGGCCAAATGTGTCGAATGAACGGGGATTGCCTGACGGATTTCTGTATCGATGAAATCTGCCGCTCGGCGACATGCATGGATTCCATCCGAAATGGTGATGAAAGCGATGTCGACTGTGGCGGCGCGTGTCCTGCATGCGAGGCGGGTCGTGCATGCCTTAGACCACAAGATTGCACAAGCGGTGTATGTGACGATGGCGTCTGCCAAGAACCCCGATGTGGTGACGGCGTCATCAATGGCGATGAGACCTGTGATGACGGCAACGAAATCGACTCTGATGCGTGTCGGAATACCTGCATACAAGCGACCTGCGGTGACGGGGTCATACAAACGGGCGTTGAAGAATGCGACGATGGCAATGACAATCAATTCGACGCCTGTACGAACGTATGCGTCAGTGCACGCTGCGGCGACGGACTTGTTCAGATCGATGTTGAGACCTGCGATGATGGCAATGACGTCGACACTGACCTGTGCCTAAACACATGCCAAACTGCGCGATGCGGCGACGGTGTGATTCAAGCTGGAGTCGAGGCCTGTGATGACGGAAATGCCATCGATACAGATGCGTGTTTGACGACGTGTCAGACCGCTCGGTGCGGCGACGGGGTCATCTTTCCTGATTTGGAGGACTGCGATGATGGCAATCAATCAGATAATGATGGGTGTACTAATCGATGTGCTTTTGCGAGTTGCGGTGATGGCCTGATCAACGAGGCGGTCGAAGAGTGTGACGACGCCAATGCCAATAACAACGATGCTTGCACAAACATGTGTCGGAATGCCCGCTGCGGTGATGGCATTGTCCACAATGGTATCGAGGACTGTGACGATGGTAACGGATCGGATACCGATGCCTGTACGAATACATGTGCGGAGGCATTGTGTGGGGACGGCTTTGTTCGCAGCGGCGTCGAAGAATGCGATGATGGCAACTTAGATGACGAAGACAGCTGTCGGGCTGACTGTCGAAACGCACGGTGTGGTGACGGCGTCATCAACATCGAACAGGAAACCTGTGATGATGGTAATCTCATCGATACCGATGCCTGTACGAGTGAATGCAGAGATGCACGCTGCGGCGATGGGATCGTCTATCCAAACACAGAGCAATGCGACGACGGCAATGTCATCGATACAGACGCCTGCCTAAACTCATGTACCCGAGCCGAATGTGGAGATGGTGTTGTCGAAGCAGGTCGAGAGGATTGCGATGACGGGAATGACGACGATAATGATGCCTGCCCAACCAGTTGCCGCTTTGCATCGTGCGGCGATGGCCTCATTCAGAATGGTCTCGAAGAATGCGACGATGGCAATCAGAGCAACGCCGACGGGTGTCTAAACAATTGCATTGCTGCCCGCTGCGGCGATGGCTTTGTGCAAGACGGGCTTGAACAATGCGACGATGGAAATCAAAACGATCAGGACGGCTGCCTGAATAGCTGCGCGACAGCACGGTGCGGAGACGGAGTTGTGTGGCCAGACATCGAAGAATGCGATGATGGAGATAATGACGACGATGATGCATGTACAACTCAATGCATGAATGCCCGATGTGGCGATGGTTTTGTCCGTGGTGGATTCGAGCAGTGTGACGATGGCAACCGATTTAATTCCGATGACTGCTTAAATGATTGCACCGCCTCTTTTTGCGGTGATGGCATCGTTCGTATCGATGCAGAAGCCTGTGATGATGGCAATGATGTTGATTCGGATCTCTGCACCAACGGCTGCGAATTTGCGGTGTGCGGTGATGGGATTGTTCGAATTGGCCAAGAAACGTGTGACGACGGCAATCTCGAGGATGGCGATGGTTGCGATTCAAATTGCACGACGACGTCCTGCGGAAACAACATTCTCAATGCAGGTGAAGAGTGCGATGACGGCAACGACATCGATGGTGATGGATGCGACTCTAACTGTACTGAAACCCGCTGTGGAAATGGTGTCATTACAGGGGATGAGGAATGTGAAGATGGCAATGGAATAGACGGCGATGGCTGTGACAGTAACTGCACTCAAACGGCCTGCGGCAATGGCATTGTCACAGATGCAGAGACCTGTGATGACGGAAATGACATTGATGGGGATGCCTGCGATTCCAATTGTACCATACCCGCTTGTGGCAACGGGATCGTGGCCCCTGGCGAGCAATGTGACGATAACAATCTCGCGGATGGGGATGGCTGCGATAACAATTGTACTCAAACCGCATGCGGCAACGGTGTCCGTACGGGCGACGAAGAATGCGATGATGGCAATGGTGCCGAAGGTGACGGCTGCGATTCTAACTGTACGGAGACGGCGTGTGGAAACGGAATCGTGACCTTTGGAGAAGCCTGTGATGATGGCAATGATATCAATGGCGATGGATGCGATAGCGACTGTGTCGCTGGACGCCCTTGCGGGGCCAACTGCCCGGATTTAAACTTTGTCTTAATCGAGGGTGGCGCATTTCAAATGGGCAGTAATCTGGGCCTTGCCAATGAGTTGCCTGTCCATGAGGTCACCGTGCCTTCATTTTTTATCGGGCAAAGTGAAGTGACTGTCGCAGCCTATGGCGCCTGTGTTGTCGCAGGCGCCTGTACTCCACCCAGTTCGGTGGAGCAGAACCCCACCTGCAACTGGGGGGCTGAAGGACGCGAAGAACATCCGATCAATTGTTTGAGCTGGCAACAATCGAGGGACTTTGCGGCTTGGATCGATGCGCGGCTGCCGACTGAAGCGGAGTGGGAGTTTGCCGCAACGAGCCGTGGACAAGACTTTCAATTCCCATGGGGAAACCAGCAAGCCACCTGTAATTTCGCAATTATGAAAGATGCAAATGGCGTAAGCGGCTGCGGTGAGAATACCACAGGCCCTGTCTGCGCGCGGCCGAACGGACATTCGGAACAAGGGCTTTGCGATATGGCCGGGAACGTATTCGAGTGGGTCGAAGATGATTACTACCAGAATTATTTCTTCGCACCCGCAGACGGCAGCGCCTGGATTGGAAACCCAAGAGAAAGCCGCCGAGTCTATCGCGGTGGTGCCTTCCTATTCAATTCAACGTTCCTTCGAGTAAAAGACCGGCGTGCTTACACACCAGACTTCCGTGTCAATTATCTTGGGTTTAGAGTCGCCCGCGACATTCCCGACTAAAGCCAATCTGATCAAGCCAAGCTCTGCCGCGCTGTCGAGAGATCCCCGCATTGGAGCGCTCGAGTTTAAATAAGCGACCAAAATAGAGTGACCGGATGTGCCTTTTTGGCGCGACGCGCCGATGGGACTGCAGGACAGTAATAATCCCTCAGTAGCGGAGGTGCGCCCGTGCGCTCGTCGGGTCAATAAAAGGGAAAAATGCTGCCGACGGCAAGCCCCCAGCATAGGGGGGTATGGGTACAGGGGAAGTCGCTGGGAAGACTTACCGCCGGCAGATAATCTGTTCAGACCAGGACGAAGTGAGGCATCAGCCTTTTCAGGCGATGCGCTCGCTGGCCCGAAAAGGCTGACGTACTTAGTTTTTAACTGTCGTCGCCTTCGCTGGAATTTTCTTAGCAGCTGGTTTCTTGGCGACCGGCTTTTTAGCAGGTGCTTTCTTAGCAGCTGGTTTCTTGGCGACCGGCTTTTTAGCAGGTGCTTTCTTAGCAGGTGGTTTCTTGGCAACCGGCTTTTTAGCAGGTGCTTTCTTCGCAGCTGGTTTCTTGGCGACCGGCTTTCTAGCAGGCGCTTTCTTCGCAGCTGGTTTCTTGGCGACCGGCTTTCTAGAAGGTGCTTTCTTCTCAGCTGGGGTGTTTGTCGTTGGCTCAGTTTCTTTGCCACCACGGAGAACGGTCCACTTATCACGGATGAAGGTCACCAACTCGTCGCCCGCTGCAGTCGCAGCATCCTTGAGGGCGTCTACGGACACTTTCTCAGCTGTCTTAATGGGGTCCACGACCGATGTGGGGAGATTCGTCTCCACCCAAGTGTCCAGCTTGTTAACGATGTCTTGTCGACGAGACTCTGCAATCTCGAGTCCGTCTTTTACGAAACGTGGCAATTTTTCTGCTAGGTTTGACATGTTTTCAATCCTTATTCTTGAAAGTAGCTGAACCCTTTATAACGCATCGCGTCAAACCGTGTCAACGCAAAATAACGCAGCGCGTTATAAACTCGAGCAATTGAGTTCGAAATCGGCTTGATTAATGGACAAGAATACGACGAGGACTTGGAGTTCTGATTGAGAAAGCTCGTCTTTAAAGACGCGCTTTAAGGCCTCTGCTGGCGTCTTATAATACGTGCAATGGCCCCATTCAAGGCGCGGCCGATTGCTGTTTGAAGCCGAATCTGTTCGACCATTGGCCAGGTCGACCGCTGGCCTTCAAGAATAAAACGGGCCATCACGTCGGGACTGGGGTTAGAAAACATCCGAATATAGAGATCGGCGTCGAAGCTCGGATGGATCGTGATGTCGCCCCCGTAGTCCTGGGTCATAAATGATTCGGCGCTTTTGACTAATGACTCTAAACCACTTCCGTCAACCAGTTGTCGACCCGTCGCCAAAAAGGCTTTGGTCTGACCACGCAAAAATTCACCGGTTACCGTAGCGAGTCGACGCGCCGGTCCAAGCCCCGAAGACGCATGAATAAAAGGCAACACATGGGGATTGGTCTGGCTTACGATGAAATGATTAACATTTTGGAGGCGACTTAACCGTTTCTTCGGCACATCACCCGTCAACGACCCGTCGCTCCATCTTTCGCTGGCCAGATAATCAACTCGCCGACCGGAGCGTGTTTTCTTTTTCAACGTCACGGGTTTGAACAGACCTGGAACTGCGGCAGATGCAAGACACGCATCGATGACATAAACATCTGGCGCCGTTCTGTGGTTCAGTATGCGTGGTTTTTGGCGACCTCGAGTGGGCGAGACTGTAATGTTTAGCACGCGGCCACTGACGGTAAAAGATTCATGAAAAGTCAGATCTGGAATCGCTCGTCCTAGAGACTCACGCAAAACGGTTTGATCGAGTAGAGACCGGGTCTTGGCGGCATCGAGCAGCCCCTGTAGTTCCAATGATTTTCCTGGCGCAAAGATGGCCTCGTCAAACCAGCTGCCCAATTGACTGTTGGCACGGGTGCAAATCGAACTGGCAATGATGGCGCCCATACTCGACCCCGAAATGACTTGGGGAAGCAACCCCTCCTGCCAAAGCGCCTTCGCCACACCTAAATGATAGTAGCCGAGTGTTGCACCACCACTGAGCAGCAATGCTGTTCGACCAAAGCTTTCTTGGGCTTGTCTGAATCGATTTAGTTTCTCTTGCTCGCTCCAAGAGGGATTGTCTGTATCGGCCAGATAGTCAATGCCCTCAACGGCTTCTTTAAAATAGTCGACGACCAGGTCTTTGGTCCCCGCATGAGCCCCTCGATACAGTGTCTCCGAATTCAGAGCGCTCAGATTTTGATAGAGACTCTCAGGTAAAAACTCTTGAAGCGCGCCGATTGACCCACTGAGTCGATATCCTTTTAATCTAGAAATATGTTCCGCCAAGCTCTTTGCGTTATACACGTTTGAATCTGGGCTACGCCGCCAACGATCTAACTCCAGCAATGTGTCCAATTCATGGGCATTACGCAGCCAAGCCGAGTACGATTGGGCTCGTTTGAGCGCACGGCGGAGTGTACGGATCTTCATCGCCCGCTTCATAGGCGGCCCCCGCCTCGGATAGCTATAATGGACTCGATCATGAGTTCGCTGGCCTTCATCGCGGCGGCTGGCAAACAACCTCGGTTGAGACATGTTCGCGAGTATCAGGGCATGCGTCTACAGATGAGCAGCCACATTGACCCTCAATACAGCGATCAAGCCCTAAGGCTGTGCAATCATCATCGAGGGTACACAGACAGGCTCCATCGAGTCCACAGACAGACATAGAGCCATCCTCAGCGCAGCTGGTCTCCGAACATCTGCAGCGACCCGAATCGAGATCGCAGATAGGTCGGCGTGGGTCCTGGCAGTCCGCATCTTGAGTACAACCAAGACTGCACACCTGGTTACGACACGCCGCATTCGCGTATCCACAAACGGTGATTAAGCTCTGATCGAATCGACGTTGTTCGGTCGGTCCCTGACCATTAGGACAATTATCATCCCCGTTTGCATTGACCATAAAAAATGGGGCACACAAGCCAGCTGCGCCAATGGCGACGCAACCGAATCCATCGGGACAGCGTTGATTCTCCCCACAATTCACATTCCAGCCAGATAGTCGCGCCCAACAAAGACCCGGCACAGCACAGACCACTGGGACACAGAGACTGTCCGCACAGGTCGAATCATTGTTACAGTCTTCCTCACGAATACAGCGTTCCTGACAGGTGCGAAGGCCCAGATCCGCCGCAGCCGGCGCTGATGCATCTCGAATCAGACCTGCATCGTTTATCGATGCATCAGGTCCGCTGTCCGGTGCAGCGTCTACCATCGCATCTCTCGGCCTTGATGGGGGTCTCTGCGGAACGAATGCATCGGGGCTACGCTGCCCGAAATCTCTACTGCGACTGGTCCCCGAATCGATACGACCCATATCATTGGTGCCGACGTTTGGATACGGTGGCGGCTCATCCAAAAATGAACAGCCACAAAAGAAAAGAGACAGTACGAATATCGACTTGATGGATACATTCATATGCCCATATTTGGCATTGCAAGGTCAGACGTCAACGAAATTGACACACACCTCCGGCCAATAATCGAACCTAGATTCAATTTTTCAATCATCGCAATCTTGCGAAGATGGACTGCACACGGCATCTTTAGACCGTGTTAATTTGTCCCTTATGTGAACGAGTCTACCCCGGTGGCTCTCTAGACCGCTGTCCTGAGGACGGGTCTCCGCTCTATGTCGTAGGCGACGACGTCGCTGCGCGCAAAGCACTGACACCTGGAGATCAGGTTGCCGGAAAGTACGAACTCTTAGAAGAGATCACCCATCGAACAGGCGCAGGACGCACTTTTCGTGCACGTCAAATTCAGCTTGAGCGAGAGGTTGAACTCCGACTTTTACCTGAAAACACCATCGTAAAACCAGCTGATCATGCACGTTTCAGACGAGAAGTTGAAACCTGGGGGAAACTGAGAAACGACCATCTCGTCAGGCTCTATGATTCCGGTTTTGCCGAAGGTAATGCCCCTTATATGGCGTTGGAGTATGTCGGTGGAGGCTCTGCCGGTGACCAACTCAGACAGTCGGGGCGACTCTCTATCGACTTGGTTCGCACCTGTGCAAGACATGTTCTCAGAGCCCTTGATGCCGCTCATCGAGCCAATGTTCTCCATCGCGACATCACGCCAGATGCAATCATTATATCCAGTCGTATTGGTGGTGGCGTGGCATGCCGACTCACTGGGTTCGGCCTCGCCAAACACTTAGGCGATGACGATGATGATCCAACCGCCATTACCATGACTGGGCAAGTGGTTGGGAGTCCAGCCTACATGGCACCTGAAACCATCATGCGTGGGATTCTAGATCCGAAAACCGATCTATATGCACTTGGAGTGACACTGTACGAACTGCTGGCCGGCGCTCGACCTTTTCCCGGTCAATCACTGGCCGAGCTCCTGGCTGAACACGTACGAGGCGTCCCCATTCCGATCGTTCAGCATCGAACAGACGTCCCACCTGGATTTAGAATTTTCCTGGAACAGATGATGGCTCGCGAACCAGAGCGACGTTTTCAATCTGCGGAGCAAGCATTGGAATCTCTTGAGTTCGCCAGCGAGCAGGGAGAACACACGCCCAGTATCCATATTCGATTGAAACGTGACGAAGCTAAAAAAAGAGAGAGAATGCTCATGGCGATGATGGTGGTCGCAACCATTGTTGCGACTGTTCTGCTGGCCATGCTCTAATCAGATTCAGATCCGGTATTCGCCAATTTAGAGACGCGTTCGAGCTCACTGAAAACGCCGCCAAACATACTCAGCTCCTGCTGATTTAAATTGGCTCGATGGAGAACTTTTCGAAGGCGCCTAACGAATGCATCACTGCTCCGTCCATGGGGGTATTCCAACCTCGAACAGATCTCTAAAACTCGGCTGTAGAACGCGTCCCGTGCCGCTGCAGACAACTTCGGCGATTCGTCTACGGTCTGAGGACCGACTGAATCAGCGTCAGGGCGCGCGAGTTCATAACTGAGACAAGCGACGGCATGTGCTAAATTCATCGATGGAAAGGTCTGCATCGTTGGAATCGTGACGACCGCTGAGCAGAGAGCCAGCTCGTCTCGAGTCAACCCAGTCCGTTCACAGCCAAAGAGGACAGCCGTTTTACCAACACCCGAAACCCGCCGACCCAGCCCGGCGGCGGGCCATTCAGGAGGTGCATCCGCATCGCGTAAACGCCGGCTGCTACCAATGATCAGATTACAATCGGCAATGGCCTCGTTGACAGACGCGTACACGTCGACGTCATAAATGTCGGTTGCACCACTTGAGTAGCACAATAAATCCCTGGCATCGAAGGTCTGCTGGGTGACAACCCGAATGGCCCCCAGGCCCGCGTTGGCCACAGCGCGGATTGCCCCCCCGACGTTTCTGACGTCAGCAGGTCGGCAGAGAATAAAGACACAGTCACGACGCACATCGGTCATAGAAGAAATCCCCAAATGGAGCCGATAAGCAAACTGACACCCACCGCAATTTTCCATGAGATAAATGTCTCGTCAGCCTTCGGAGCAGTCAAGCGCCGCGTTCTTGGTGCAATTGGCCGGGGAACGAGCGGGGTTTTGATCAAGCTTTCTTTGAGTTCATCTCGCACGAGAGCAGCGTTCTCGGGTCGCCCGGCAGGGTCCTTAGACAGCATCCGAAGGACACTGTCTTCTAGGGACGTCGGCAATTGTTGTTCTGGCGCCAAAAGCATGTTTGGGATGGCCGGAATCTCATTGATGACGGCCGTAACCGACTTTCCTGTGACACGCCGACGTGTCAACCCCTCATAAAGGACGACACCCAAAGCGTATATATCGGCCCGCGCATCGACGACATGACCTCGACACTGCTCGGGAGACATGTACCGCAAAGTCCCAAGCCGTTGTCGCCGTTCGCCACTGCGATCGACATCGAGCATAGCCGCGATACCAAAATCGACCAGTTTCACCCGAAACTCTCCAGATGACAGTTCCTCCAAGAAAATATTATCCGGTTTCAGGTCTCGGTGAATGATTCGTGCGTCATGGGCAGCCGTTAACCCATCGCATGCTTGGCAAATCAGGGGAATGAGGTCCATAGGCGGCATTGGGGCCTGCTCGCGAAGCAGGTCTTTTAAAGTCTGGCCTTGCAAGAGTTCCATTGCGATATACGCGACACCCTCGGATTCGGAAAAACCAGTGTCAAAAATAGTTACAACATTCGGATGGGACAAACGGGCTGAGGCGATTGCTTCATCTCGGAAAAGGGCGCGTTGTAGAGGACTTTCAAGCAGCCGCGGATAGAGAACTTTGAGTGCGACTTTGTCGCCGACTAAGTCACGTGTGGCTGAGAACACCATGCCCATACCACCGACCCCTAAGACCTCTTCGATGACATATTTGCCATCGAGGTTCCGGCCAATCCAAGCTTCGGGTGGTTCATCCGGTGCAACGATCGCTTGACCGCAGCTGGGACAAATCCGCTGGTCCGGGCGAATGACAGCACTGCAGTGCAGGCAAGTTTCTAATTGATTTCCGGTCATTGTAAGTCGAGTGAAATTCCGGTCTAATGCGGCTGTCAGGAGTATACGCTCAACACTGCAATTATTGGAAGAGGTCATGAGCAAAGAGCATTGCCCAGCGTGTGGAACGCCGTCTGTAGAGGGCGTCAACCAATGCCAGAATTGTGGTTATGAGCGTGAAACAGATCTCAGTCCATTTTCTGACAGCACCGTACTTGAAGGGCGCTACCGTATCGATGCGGAAGTGGGCCGTGGTGGCATGGGCGTTGTCTATCGTGGAATCGACCTGACTCTGAGCCGGCCCGTGGCGATCAAAGCCATGTTGTCCAGCAGGACCGACGCGGGCGTCCTCGCACGCTTTATGCATGAGGCTCGGGCATTAGCCAGTGTCGAACACCCTGCCCTGGTCCCTGTCTATGCTGTCGGGCAAGAGCAAGGGGTCTACTATATGGTCATGCGCTTTATCGAAGGCCGGCCATTGTCCCAAATTATTGAAGAGGATGGTCCGCTGCCTGGCAAAGCTGTCATCGACATGATGGCGACTATGAGTGAAGCGCTTACGACACTTCACAATCGTGACCTCGTCCACCGTGACGTCAAACCAGCAAATATGATCATTGGCAGCGATGGTTCGATCACCTTGATGGATCTAGGCATTGTCAAATCATCAACGGACACAGCTGAGCTGGTCTCGTCGACCACGGGTACACCAAAGTACATGCCTCCTGAAGTCATTTCCGAGAAAGCCGTCGACGGTCGCGCAGACCTTTATGCCCTTGGGGTCGTCGGCTACCAATGCCTCACGGGTCGGGTTCCGTTCGATGGGCCAACCCCGATGTCGATTTTGTATCAGCAAGCACACACGCCCGCTCCACCCCTTCGCAGTCTCAACAATCAGGTGGATAAAGCGCTCGCTGACATCATTCATAAACTGCTCGAAAAAAATCCTGAAGACCGCTTCAACTCAGGTGATGAATTGAAAACAGCACTGCTTGCGCCTCAGGCGACGCCTGCAAAGAGCCAGGGTGGGTCCCGACACATTGTCATCATCGGTATCTTGGTCGCAGCATTTATTTTCATCTATCAGACGAAGGGCGTCGGTACAGATGCACAAGCTGACGCAGCTCTATCTAGAACAGCTCTGGATGTGGGCGTGACGAAGGCCAACTCAACTGACCCCGGATCACTGAAGGCAGCAGATGCCGGTCGGCCCGATGCCAAATTACCTCAATCGGTCAATCTAGAGGTCCGAATCGTAAGTTCCCCAGGTGGAGCTCGAGTCAGTCAAAAAGGAAAGAGAGTGGGCGTAACACCACTGACGATCGAGCGGACGAAAGGCAGTGAGGTCGAACGATTCACACTCACCAAAAAAGGCTTCAAAAGGCGAACGCTGAACGTCAAATTTGAAGAGAATCGAACATATCGAGTCAAGCTAAAGCCAAACTTCAGTTTGATTGAATAGCACAAGAGACAAATAGGAAATTCCCGGCAAAATATGTTATGCCTTCCGTGGATACAGGAAGGGCCATCATGCGTCTGCTACTCGGACTCCTATTTACCATTCTATTGGTGCCTTTGGTCGGAAATGAGGCACATGGAAAGAGTGCTGTCGAGTTTGCGAAGAGTGCGGCGGCGGCGTACAAAGCTGGGCAATTCGTCGATGCGATAAAAGATTTCAAAGAGGCCAATAAACGACAGCCGGATCCGATTCTCGATATAAACATCGGACGATGTTACGAAAAATTAGGACGCTTTGCTGATGCACTTCTGCATTGCAAGATCGCCTTGTCAGCCAGTCCACCAAACAGTCAAGCAAGAAAAGCAGCCAAGCGATGTATTGAGCGCGTCGAACCGCAATTAGCGCGACCCAAACTCAAGATTTCATCCAGTCCCACGGGCGCAGTCCTGACCATCGATGGGGAAAACATGGGAAAGACCCCCTGGACCGGCGACGTGTCACCTGGTCGACGGCAGTTGGATATGGAGTTACAAGGGTATAGACCCTACTCCCGCTCAGTCATTGCGAAACCGGCCAAAAGCTACAGTCTGAAGGCCGAACTGATTCCAGACAGTGTCGGTGCACTTCTCACGATCACCTCGCTGCCTGCGGGTGCTGAGATTACCCTGAATGGCCAACTTGTTGGGGTCAGTCCGGTGCGCCGATTGCCGGTGGATGTTGGCGGCTATAACGTGGAGATCAAGCTCGCGGGCCACATCACTCAAATCATGAGTGTCGCACTTGCCGAAGGCACCCACTTGGAGAAGACCATCACTCTGGTCCCAAATGAAGGGATTCAGCTTAAAGAGCAAGCTCAATGGCCCGGATGGGCCTTAGTTGGTACGGGTGTAGCGATGGCAGGCCTTGGAGGCTACTTTGGAATCAGAGCGTTATCCCATCGCAATGAAGCTCGAGACTTGGCAACCACGAGCGGCAGCGAAAATGATCTGCGAGCCTACCGCAATGCAGTCGATACGTTTCGCAACAGCCAAATCACCGCTGACTTGCTCTACGTTGGCTCTGTCATCTCGACTTCAGCGGGCCTTTTTCTGCTATATTGGTAGTGGTGTATGGAGCAGACCAAGCGCATGACCCAGCCTCTATCGCGCCGCGACTTTTTGACCCGCTCGGCGTCATCAGCACTGATACTGCCCCTAAGCGCCCCGGCCATAATTACTCGAGACCATCGCCGGCCAAAATTGGAGCAAGGGATCGCCACGGGTGACGTGTCGACTTCGGGCGCGGTGGTTTGGAGTCGAGCTGATCGACCCTGCCAGATGTGGGTTGAATGGTCGACCTATCGAGACTTCCGAACAGCCCACCGCGTGCGCGGGCCGCTCGCTCTGAAAAAGAGTGACTTTACGGCGAAATTAGGACTCGGGCAGCTTCCGCCTGGCCAAGAGTTATTCTATCGAATTATCTTCGAAGATCTGAAGACTCACGTTCTATCAGAGCCAAAAACCGGTCGCTTTCGCACGCCCGACTTAACGGGCCTTTGGCCATCTCGCTTTGCTTGGTCGGGCGATGTTGGTGGTCAGGGCTATGGAATCAATCCAAAAATCGGCGGCATGACAATTTTTGAAGCGATTCGTCAATCCTATCCTGATGTATTCTTGCACTGTGGCGATGTCATCTATGCGGACGCGCCCTTGAGGGCAAAAAAAACCGTTGAATCAAAGAAGACATGGCACAACCTGCTCATCCCCGAGAAGAAAAAGGTCGCAGAGACGCTATCCGAATTTAGAGCGAACTTTCGCTACAATCTAATCGACCATAATCTCAGACAGATGAATGAGACGCTGCCAACCGCCTTTACCTGGGATGATCATGAAACCAAAAATAATTGGTGGCCAGGCCGGCGGCTCTCGGATGCACGCTATTCGGAAAAGAGCTGCGACCTATTATCAGCTCGAGCGAGAGCAGCGTTTTTCGAATACTGTCCCCTGGCCCATCGCGCTGACGCACCAGGCCGGATTTACAGACGTCTAAACCAAGGGCCTAATCTCGATATCTTCATGGTCGATTCCCGAAGTTATCGAGGGAAAAACGGACCGAATCGTGAAGAACAAATTGGACCGAAATCAGCGTTTTATGGCATCGAGCAATTGGCTTGGTTATGTCGCAGTCTAGCCGAATCAAGGTCCATTTGGAAAGTCGTGGTCTGCCCTCAACCACTCAGTGTTCTAATCAACCACCGAGGTGGCACCTTCGAAGGTGCTGGCAACGGATTGGCCGGCCGACCCAGAGGCCGCGAGCTAGAAATCGCAGAGCTTCTCAGCTTTATAAAGCGCAATCACATTAAGAACGTGGTCTTTGTCACGGCCGATGTCCACTACGCAGCGGCTCATCATTATGACCCGAAACGCGGCAGTTTTAAAGGCTTCAACCCCTTTTGGGAATTCTTAGCGGGCCCCCTCAATGCCGGCAATTTTGGCCCAAATCCATTGGACCCGACATTTGGCCCAAAACAAGTGTTTCAATCGATACCGAACCACTTAAAGCCTGGGACCTCACCGCTGTCCGGCCATCAATTTTATGGTCTTGGACAAGTGGACTCGCAAACCAAGCGGCTCACCGTGTCTTTGCATGGTCAGGATGGACGCGAGTTATGGTCGACCGAATTGACGGCCGACAGTTAAAGACAGGCTGACAGATTTCGCCGGTCGGCGGAGTCGAGCAATCTCATCGATAAGACGTGTGCAACTCTTATTCCGGGACAGGGCATGGAGACGTTAGTTCGAATACGCCCGGCCCAATAAATGCCCTTGAAAATATCAACCAGCCTCTCATACTGATAGCCAAATACCAGACCATGGTCTTGGAGTCGCTACGCCAGGGCGAACTCAATTAACTGCCTCGGGAGAGTCTTCGCTGTGTTCATCGATATCGGCCTAAACCTATCAAGCGCCCAATTTGACATCGACCGACAAGAGGTTCTAGCACGGGCTTTTGATGCGGGCGTGGACCATATGATTTTGACTGGAACCAGCATCGAGGGCAGCCGGCAGGCGCTCCGACACGCGCGTGTCCAGCCTGGCCGACTGAGCGCAACGGCGGGGATTCATCCTCATGATGCAAAATCATTCGACGCTGACAGTCTCATCCAGCTCAGAGACCTATGTTTGGCTTCAGAGGTCGTCGCTGTGGGTGAATGCGGCCTTGATTTCAATCGGGACTTTTCACCTCGAGATGCGCAAAAGCTTTGTTTTTCAGAGCTTGTTCAATTGGCCATAGAGACGCGCCTGCCGCTCTTCTTGCACCAGCGTGATGCACACGATGCATTCATGGAAATCCTGGCTCCGTTAGCGGGTCAAGTCGTTGGGGGCGTCGTACATTGTTTCACCGGTACGGCTGACCAATTAGACGCCTATCTTGAGATGGGCATGTACATTGGAATTACCGGTTGGATTTGCGATGAACGCCGTGGACTTGAACTCCGAGATCTACTGCCGCGTATTCCACTCGATCGATTGCTGATCGAAACCGACGCCCCATATTTGATCCCGCGCGATTTATCTCCCAAACCAAAATCGCGTCGAAATGAGCCGATGTTTCTGCCACACATCGCCGAGACTATCGCATCAGCAATGAACCTCGACCTCGACCTCATAGCCCGAACGACTCGAGAAAATACCCATCGTCTATTCAACCTCAGTTCATAAATGGGCAGCGGCCAGAGACGCCGCAGACGCGTGCCGCCCCGACGGGAGGGATCCGCGTCCACTTGCCAACGGGTTTCTCCGACGAGGTGAGCAAGTCCAAGGCCTGATGAACATGAGCCATTGGTGCCAAATCCAATGTGATGTTGTCGAACCGAGGGTCTAAACCAGTCCCACTAACCAGGTGGCGCGCCCGTGGGCCACGATTGTCCCCTCTTGATCTGTGACATCTGTGCAGACCACGTACTGTTCTTTACTCGCCGGTTTGATTTTAGGCGCATGACATTCCGCCGATAAGCGCCCCCTTGCTTTTTTGACGAACTCAACCTCGATGTGGGTGACGATTCCCCTCATGCCCACTGGGAATTGAGACACCATGGCCATGCCCGTTGTTTTCTCGATGAAGTTGACGAGAGCCACTGCATGAACGCTCTGTAAGTGGTTTCGAATCGCTTTCCTATCCGCCATCGATAATCTGGCATAGCCCGGTGATAGGGCTTCGACCAGGGCCTTTATTGTCCCTGTGTATGGCGCCATTCTCCCGGCCACATGACTGAAGAGATGACGGCCACCGGGGATGGATTGAGCTTTGTTCCATAACGTCATCAAACGTTCGCCATTGGCTTCAAATTTTAGTCCGAAAAGGCTCAAAAGTTTACTCCAAAATCGAGTCAAGTTGATTTTAATATACGGCCAGAAACAGCCGATCACCCCGGGGTTACACTAAAATAAAGGCAGTGGCCAATCTACACAAAGCGGCTCATAAAGCCTTAAAACCGTGTCAAATAGACGCCCCGAGACGGGATGAGACTACATTGGCACATTCGGTTGTGCGTCCTAGTCTAGCGAGGACGGCCCGTTTGCATTACACTGTCCTCCGGGTATTCAGTTTATAGAAACGGGGATAATATGGGCGCTTACCAATATAGACTACTGGCATTTGTTGTGTGCTTTGCAACGTCAGGATGTAATTCGACTGACGATGACGATAACCAAAATCTCATCATGCCGTATTTGGATGCCGGTCCGGTTCCGAGCACTGACGCAGCGATCCAAGCGACACCCGAGAGTCTAACCTTGACTCTCGAGCAAGCCTCTTTTGCCGCCGACTCAAGTCAACAGATGACCGCGACCTTGACCTACGATACGGGCGATACAGACGACGTGACGTCGAGTGTCACATGGAGCTCATCAGACGAGGCCGTTGCCCGCTTTAGCGAGACTCAATCCGGCCTCCTTGACGGCATAGCGCCAGGACAAACCAGCATAACAGCGGCCTATGACGGGCTGACAAGCGATGCGGTCAATGTCGAGATTACCCCTCAACCGGGTGTGTTGACAGCGACACCCAATCAATTCGCTGGTCTACCCGGAGACTCAGTCACCTTCAGTGTCCAAGAAATGGCTGGCGACGCGGTCTCAGATGTCACCGAGTCCATGACCTGGACGTCCGCCGACGAGTCCATCGTGACCGTAGACGGTCATATCGCGACAATCATCGGGACCGGAACGACTCAAATCGTCGGGCAATACGGAGCACAGATGGTCACCATCGATATCGAGGGAATCGATTGCCAATATCCGGCGAACAATGGACAAATTGCATTCATGGAGGTGTTTCCCGATCTGTTCTGGAAAGACTCATACCTGCCAGACGGTACACAGGTAAACTTCAGTATGCGGCACTTTCACTGTAGCCCACGATATGCTGACAAAGAAACGCTGATCATCGTCCTCGGCGCGGGTTGGTGTGGACCCTGTTCTCGGATGACCAGGGACATCCTTAATCCAAGAGCGCCAGAACTCGTCGATATGGGTGCTGAGATCTTATACCTAGAAGCGCAGGACACCAATTATGAGCTGGCGACAAGCCGCTTTGCCTATCGTCATATTGGCAGTTTGATCGATCAAGGGCCTGGCGTTCGTTCAGGGGAATTAGACACACAGATCTACACGGCCGATAGCACACTGATGGATGTGCCCGGTTATGTGCAAGGACAGCCCATCGTAACCGGCTTTCCGTCCGTCTGGGTTTTACGTAAACGGGATATGCGACTCATCGCAGACCAAGGCCGCAGCAACTACTACCTACCCTTCGAGCTTATCTGTGCCGATCCGGAAGCTGATTGGTCTAATCCGCCGCCGCCCCCGTTTCGCTCTAATTGCGAAGAGGGCGATGAAGAGTTGACCGAGCCGAATAACACCGCACAAGAGGCAACCCGTATCGAGCCGGGCGTATTTGAGGGCGGTATTTGTGATGCCGAACCTGATTTTTACCGATTCACGATCGCCGGTCCATGGCGCGCACGCCTTGAATTTGATAGCTCTGAGGGCGATCTAGATATGCTGGTCTACGACAAACGGTCGGAACAACCTGTCCTTGATGAGAATGGCCGTGCTCTGTTATCCAATGGAACCGGAGATGAAGAGGAAATTGTCCATGAGAATGCAGCCATCCTGATGATCTATGGATATAATCGAACGAGTACACCCTACACATTGACAATCGAGGCCCTATGAAATCGATAATTTTGACACTTGCTTTCGCTCTGATGACCATCGGATGCGGCTCTGATGAAGAAAGTACCGATACCGGTGATAATCCGCCTCAGGACATGGTTGACGGCGGCACGATGCAAACCGATGCCGGATCAGGACCTACACCAGGAGATTCGGGTACCGCGGAAACGGACGCGTCGGTTCCAGGTCCAGGCCCCGGACCCGCTCCAGTTGACCCAGACGAAGGCGAGCCTCAGGCGTACGCACCGCCCGCAACCCTTACAGCTGATTTCTCCGAGCCCGATCCTGGGCCTGCTGCGGGCTGCAGTGGCACATCTGTGTCGGTGATTCGTGGTTGGATTGTCGATCGAATTGGGCGCCCGATCTCGGGTGCCAAAGCGCAGCTATGCGTCGTGTCAGAAGGCGGGACAACCCAGTGTTTGGCACCGGAAGACTCCGGGGACGATGGTGTGTTCAATCTGGCGATTGCACCAGGCGACCAGTGTCTGACTAAAGCGGCCTTTCGGGTTATCAAACCAGGCAGTGGCCGCGCGCCCATGTACTGTAACGTGCCATTGGACATGGGCTCCGACTCCACGCGCATGATCATGGACATGCCCTTTGTGCTCTACGCTGGTCTGCCACCGGCCGATCTCCCAGAGCTTGGCGATGAGATGATGAGCAGGCGCATCACCTTTCAAAACGGCGTCCAGCTGGACCTCAAACCCTTCGATTTGGTCAGCCCCTACGAAGAACTCGGTATGAGAACAGTCGGCGTGGATGAGCGAGGGCTGTGCTTTTTGGAAGGTCAGACCCCCCCGGCACGTCTCTACGCGTTTACCCCCGACTCTACCATCTATGGTGAGGCGACCGTGCGCTTTCCAAACGAGGCAGAACTGGCGCCAAACTCAAAAGTCGACATCTCAATTTTGGGTGGCCTTGGATGTGAACGCAATGGCGAACACGTCGCTGAAGGTGCATGGGAGTCCATCGGCACAGGGACCGTCAGTGAAGATGGCATTCATATCGAAAGCGATGATGGGACAGTTCTCACGTGTTTGACATGGGTGGGATACACCCCGCTTTAGCGGCCAGGCCGATATCCTGATTCGTCCTTTGACAGAATAATTTTTAATACGAAACGTATTGGGCATATGGCGTTCCAGTCGAGGAAGGAATCCATAAGATGATTTCACCGCTAAGCATTGTGAGAAGACGCAGGGGAGAGCCCGGATTTTTTCGTACTCTCATACTGACCTGCGCGTTGGTGATGTCCGGCTGTTTACAGACACCGGACAAGACTGTGCAGGGAGACTGTGAAGCCGATAGCGGCGCCTGCGACGCACCATCAGATCGGTCGAGATACCCAGGCTTTGGTACGGGACCCGGCGCGGTTATCGCCCCCCTTTCCTTTGTCAATGGCGATGGAAGCGAGATGAATCTCGGCCAAATCTACTCTGATCCGAGCCGGAAAGTGCTTCTGCTGACCACGTCGGCAGGGTGGTGTACAGCCTGCATTGAAGAACAGCCAAAGTTACAACAACTCCACGGGGAGTACTACGACCGAGGCTTATCGGTCTTGGTGGTCTTGTTTGAAAAACAAGATTATACGCCGGCCGACGCCCGACTGGCTCGCGCATGGAAAGCTCGGTACGAACTGGACTTCGATGTGGTCGCCGACCCGGAGTTCATCATGCAACCGTTCTATCCAAATGGTGACTCGAGTTCGACCCCGATCATATTGGTCATCGATATCGATACCATGACAATTCTTGATACGATGGTTGGCTTTCAGGAAGCGGCTGTTCGTGCGTTGATTACGAATAATTTGTAGGAGAGTTTGAAATGCGTGTTCTTATCGCCGTAGTCGGTCTCATGTGGTGTCTACC
>MDTC01205755.1_pt1 | contig 67178 bp, 70 predicted proteins | sample 811181 | NCBI WGS metagenome assembly MDTC01 (sample SAMN05326644, study PRJNA326480) | marine metagenome | isolation source: seawater | place: Pacific Ocean: North | collected 2011
AGTATTATTACCTCCCCCAGAGACAGTATTATTACCTCCCCCAGAGACAGTATTATTACCTCCCCCAGAGACAGTATTATTATCTACCCCAGAGACAGTATTATTACCGCAATCACCAAAACACTCAAACTCATCCTGTTCAGATGCAGAGTCGCATCCTGAAAGAAATAGACAACAACAAAAAACGAGTTGTAGATAAATTCTTAAAAATGAGTACATAAGAGTCGACTTATTAAGTATTTTGATAAGCCTATATCGACATCTAACTGTATAAATTTAAAAAAACAAAGATAAGTGGTCTATTCTTTATTCTTTGCTTTACTCTGATTATTATAAAAACGCAGATTATCAAGTCATCATTGATATTATTTTATTTATTGATCAATTGCCTATGTCAATTAATCAATACAATAACTGGATGAAGTGTATTATGCAGGATTCTTTTTTAGTATGCTGTATACCTGTTAGACCTATTTTAAATAGGTTAATTCTAAAAATACTAGAAGGTCAAAAATTAACTTTAAAAGCCATTCTTTTTTTTACTAAAAGTAACTCACTTCTTATGCCTGACTCCGTAAATCTTATCTATCAACATTTGGTTGGATATGCCATAACAGAAAAAAAATTTAAAAATATTGCGATCTCGATTGCTCTTTCGTATGACTACGCAATTACCTCCAAAAAATTGCTTAATTTCTTTATCTCAAAGTCCTATTGTGATGCATATTTTCAGCAAGTGCTCGCCAAGATATCAGAAACCAAAAGTGACTTCTCAGAAGAGATCAGAAAACACCTTAATTTTCTCAAAAAAGCTACACTACTTAATTTAAAGGAATCCAATTATGCCTGTTATTTTTAAAAGTAAGAAATTACTTCTTGCTTTCTTTTGTGTTTCAATAATCGTAATCGTGGTTTTCATATATTTTGATAGCAAGCCAAAACCAGCACCTTCTATACCCATGAGTATTATCAAAGAAGGAAGGTATTATGTTGGTACTGTACACGGTGATCATGATTACGCTCAGCATACTAATGTGTCTACACATGCCTTTACCATGATGCAATATGAAGTGAATTGCAGTCTTTATAATCAAGTCCGTTCTTGGGCTATCGAGCACGGATATAGCGAGATTATTCTGAACTTTGAATCAGAAAACCCAAATATTCCTGTACAAGGAGTAGATTGGTGGGATGCTATTTTATTTGCAAATGCTTTAAGTGAGTGGTCAGGCTATACACCTTATTATGTACAGGATGATCACATACCTTTACGACAGCGACCAGAAGATCAAGAGCATCATCTCGTGGTGAGAAATGACAATTCAAAAGGCTTTAGACTACCTACTTATATAGAATGGCAGATTGCTGCTCGAGGTGGACATCTTGGTCTTATAAATAAGACCTATGGTGATATTTTTGCAGGAAGCAATCACAGTCAATATGTCGCATGGTTTCCAGAGAATTCAGTGGTTCAATTACATCCTATAGGTCAGAAAAAAATGAATGAGTTAAAAATTTACGATCTGAATGGTAACGTTTCAGAGTGGTTAGATGACTCTATGGAAGGCTTGATAAATATGAAATATTATTGCGGCGGCAGTTTTAATATGGCTGTAAATTCTCTTGCACAATGTGACATGCATTCAAGAGGTTTTAGAGAGGATGGTTTAGGTTTTCGCCTCATTAAACCTTTACAAAATCCAGAAGGTTAGTATTAAGTTAGGGGTAAGGTCAAGCCTTTAAAAACCCAAAAAAACTCGCTGTTTGGTTGGGACTTACACCGCGCCAATATGCTTCAAGGACGCATACAGTCAATAAGGGGATCACCAAGCGTGGCAACTCTTATCTAAGAAAACAGCTTATTCATGGAGCGAGAGCCATTATGCCTCGAGCCGAAAAGAAAAACGATGATTTTAGTCTTTGGGTTTCAGAGCTCACATTAAGAAAACATGCCTGTTGTGCTGTGGTTGCTGTCGCGCATAAAATCGCAAGGCTTAGGATAAATTTGTTTGACAAACAGGAAGCGTCCATATCTGTCTTGTATTTATTCTCTATTTATCTCAAATAAACTTAAGGATTAAAGGCTACACTGAGTCCGAATACGCTGCCAATAATTCATGCTCCTCGAGCCTATCGTTTTATACTTCGCATGCCAAACTTTATACCAAAATGGTTTTCGAACCCAATTAATCGAACTTTTAACAAGATCAACCACAGGTTCAGCTTCCGCCGCAAATATCGCATCAAATGAGCTATAATCTCGATAAAATACAAGGCTGGATTTTTTTCTTAAAACCTTGCCTTCACTGATTTCAGTCAACTTTTCTAACCAAGCTGCTTCTGTCCCCATAAAAGGTGCATCAACGCCGGATAATTCAACCATATTAACATCAATAACCCACTTTTTTTGGTCTTTTTCTAATGTTATAAGACAATGCGGCAGAATTTTTTTTAACCCTTGGGACATCAATTGTTCATGCCTAATAAAATATAAAGAACGAAAGCCTACTTGGGCGTTCATCTTTAAAAATGCACTTTCATAGCCAGATTGCTTCATTAGCTTCATGATACGGCGTATAGTCGTCTTTGAATCACTATTTAATAAGATACCTGCAGATTTATACGTATCATACACTTTGATAACTGGCTCGGTTGCTAGGAGACTTAATAAGCTCTCAACGTCGCCGGCAAAAGCAACCACTGCTGTTAAATAAGCATATAACGCCAAAAAAAATCGCATCCACTTATTCATCTTGAACAAAACTCCTTGCACCGTATGCAGATGGACAAGGTTCCTCCATACAATAGTCTAATGCTAGGCGACTGTTTAAATCCATATAGACCAACGAAGAGATAAATTGAGGCCACCAAGGTAGATTATGAAACTCAACGATGCCTTTAAACAATTTAGATAAAACAGGAAGTTCCTGATATGTTTTTGTCTCATCCATAAAATAAGACATTTGAGCTTTTTTTTTCGTTGAAATGGACTGGCTGAATTCATCGTCTATGGCCTGGAGCGTTTGACCTAAGAAATTTGGATTAAAGTTCACTATATCATCTTGCTTGTACGTTATCGTATTAAGATGAGATGGCAAATTATGAGTCAATACATCCTTACGTAATGCCTGTACCCCTTGCGACTGGTTAAATCTATAGGATAAAATACCAAACTTAAACCACTTGTTCTGCATGGCTTGAGCATGCTTCATAAAACTTTCTTCTGAGTTGACTTTTTGTTGCAAGGCTAAAAAATCTTCAGGCATATCTGTTGAGTTCAGCCTTAAATAAAAATTATTTCTATAAGGCTTCCGACAAGTTGGATAAGAGATCCCCATAAAATTAGCAGTTGTATTTAATCTAGTACATATCAAAAACATTTGATACCCTAAAAAAGGGGCTTTTTTTATTTTCTTTACTGTTAATATTAAGCCGGTACCAAACATGGTTATTTGATTACGTATAGACCATATATCAAAAGCATAATTAAACCCTTTTTCAAGTACATGATGACGATAAGTGTCCCAAGATTTCGATTGAAAAAGAGTATGGGCTGCGCTATCTGCTAAGCGGCTAAATTGCTTTTTTGCTTTGAGACTCGCATCATGCAATGAGCTCTTCCAATGATGTGCAATCTTCTGCTTTGCCGTATACAATTGCTGGCCTAAGTGAATCAGTTTTTGTTTTAATGCAGGATTTTGATGTAAATAAAGTGCAGCAATTGGCTTCATCCATTCCTTTAAACCAACCTGATAACACTGCATCACCACATTGGGGTTCAGCAATCCATTCTCGGAAAAGGCTTGAGGGGCGTGTTCAGCACAATGCTTCAGTTGCAATAGTCGCTGTTGTTCAAGTTGCTGTGGTGTCTGATCAGCATATATACTGCGATAAAGTTCTATAATATAGTGGCGATCTAGTAGATGGTTGATGTGTTTGAGCATCTGCAAACTCACAGTATACTGTTGCACCCACATGATATAGCTTTTCACAAACAGAATATCAAGTTGACGGCCATATTGTTCCAGCAGTTCTTGGTCATACTTGGTGTTTAAATCATCCAAACTGTTATGATCGAAGTGAATCTTAGCTGTCCATGCTTGCTGTAGCTCATCTGCTGTATGTTGCATTGATTCAATTTCATCATAGGCGATATCAAAGCCTAATAATATTTCACCCACAACAGGTATAATCCCTGAAACGGCAGCTATTTTATCAAGGCTGTTGCTGTGTGTATCTGTAAAAGTTTCCACCACCCCTGCCATCCAAGCTACCACAGAGACACCTTCCAACACTCTGGTAAACATGCCTTTATTCACAACTTGAGAACTCGATTGTATGAACATTTGGCTCATGTTTTCACTATACTGTGGTGCAACCTCAACACTCTTTTGTACTATATTATCTTGAACATAAGATGAAATTTCAGGATAGAAATCTTTCAAATCTTCTATATTCTGTGCTGTGTCCTCGGCAGTAAACCGTGTTGTTGGAACATCAGAACCGCAGGATCCTGCAATAGCAAGTTTCACTGGCAAACAGGCACCAAGACACACCGGACAAAACCAATATACCGGCCACATAAATTTTATCAATATTCGTCTACATAATTTCACCTGAAACCATTCTCGAATCATTTTTTTATCATTGTTTGTGGAAAATCATTATTATGGAATGTTGCAATTAATTTAAGCATAATGGAATACGTAAATTATTCAACATTAGAATTGAAACACCATTTTTTTTCATAGTGAGATTTCTTGTAAGATACATTAACCTGAAACCTCATTTAGGCCTTGGGTTTATTACGGAAGAAGATCATATTTGACACATTTTATTTTCAAAAAATAAAAAGAATAAAGGCGCTCACATTAATTGATACCGTATCCAGTTTCCTTTTCTATTTTAGAGATATCATTCTGATTTAGTTCAGAGTATGAATCTTTTAAATAGGAGAACATCATATACAAAACCTTTTTGCTGATTGATCTGTGGGATATAGTTCTTTTGCATGAGAGCCCAGTCATGACCTGAAGATATATCCTCTATGATAAATTTACTATTTAAACTTTCTTCTATCTTTAATTTTGGTTCTGTCGCAAACTTTTACTATTTAGCGTGTTGTAGATGTTGATTTTCCAAAATTGATAAGTAATTATGTTTAAAGGCTGCCATTTCCCATCGACCTTTATTATTGAATAAGATTCGTTATTATCATGCTTATAAGCTCAGTTATCGTGAAATTGAAGAGATTCAATTGGTTCGATGAATAAAGGTTGATCATGCTACGATTCATCGTTGGGTTATAAAATACACACCTATTTTAGAGCATGATATAAGGCTAAAAAAGAAGGCTGTATCTGACTCTTGGCGTATAGATAAGATGAATATTCGACTCTGGCTATCAGGTTTGTTTATATTGTTATTCATTGAGATCTTCAGCGTAAAATATCTCCATAATATTGCCGAAAAAAGCCATCGATGGGTCAAACAAAAAACTCGACAAGCTTGAGGTTGGAGGTCTCTTGAAGAAGCAGAAGCAGGACTTCACGGAAAAGAAATGTGGACAATGCTTAAACGAGGGCAAGTTGATATTGAAGGCATCACTCCATTTGAACAATTTTATGCATTTGCAGGCTAATTATATCTTGAGCATCATGTTACCCAGTTTAAATTATTAATGTGCGACAGAACCATAAAAAGCGACATCATCATATCAATAAAGCCAAAGCATTAATGTACATTATTCAGGTTAACGATCCCCGTTATTTTGCAGATTATATAGAAAATGATTATGCTTTGGTCATTGATTATGAGCGTTTAATCGCGATAGGTAATGCGATCATTGATGACATCACCGAACAGGTTCAACCTGATAAGCTCTATCGTTCAGATGCATTGCAAAAATTAAATCAGGGTGCTCAAGCAGAAGCCCTTATGATCATGATACATAACCAATCAGACTATCTTTATACTCATGTACTCAAAGGGGATGCAAACTGCGCATCCCTACTTTACGCTCACTTCACAGCACACAATAGATGAGAGCCTACTCTATGAAAGTGAATCTAGACTAGAACAGATCTTTGTTCTTCGATAATCTCTTGAATACCATGCTTAGCCAGTTCTATCATAGTTAAGAGCTCATCATAACTGAAAGCTTCTTGCTCTGCTGTGCCTTGCACTTCAATAATTTTACCTGTTTCCGTCATCACAACATTCATATCTGTTTCAGCTGCAGAATCTTCAACGTATTCTAAATCACAAATCGCCTCACCTTCATACATGCCCACACTCACAGCTGCAATCATATGTTTAAGAGGATTCGTTTTAAGATAACCTTGTGCACGCGCAAAACTCAATGCATCCGATAGAGCAACACAAGCACCAGAAATAGCTGCTGTACGGGTTCCACCATCAGCTTGAATCACATCACAATCGATAGTAATAGTGTTCTCACCCAAAGCCTCTAGATCAACAGCGGCACGCAATGAGCGCCCTATTAGACGTTGAATTTCTTGAGTACGACCGCTTTGTTTACCTTGAGCTGATTCGCGGTTCATTCTTGAGTGCGTTGAACGCGGTAACATACCGTATTCAGCTGTCACCCATCCTTTACCTTGGCCTTTCAAAAAACGCGGTACGCCTTCAATAAAACTTGCGGTACATATAACTTTCGTCTGACCATACTCAACCAAAACTGAACCTTCAGCGTGCTGAGTAAAATTGCGAGTAAAACTAATCGAACGTACTTGAGCCGCAGTTCTTCCACTTGGACGCATAGATTTTTCCTATTTCATTTCAATAATGTCGCTCATTATACGAAGCAAGTCGGGTACTTGCTAGCTTTAAGTTAAGATTTCGTCTCATTAGAAAGTCTTATAAAAGCTTGATATAATCTTACGCATCTTTTTTTCTAACTTCGTAGGATAAAACCATGATCCATAGCATGACTGCATATGCACGTTCCGAATATAAAGAATCTTGGGGGACCTGTATTTGGGAAATTCGCTCGGTCAACCAGCGTTATCTTGAATGCAGCTTTCGCCTACCTGAAACCTATCGTTCTTTAGAACCTGTATTGCGTGAAAAAATACGGCAGCGTGTACAACGGGGTAAAATTGAAATCAATTTACGCATTCAAAACGAAAATGATCATCAAGAACAGTTGCAATTGAACAATACACTTGCGCAACAGCTGATTACATCAAGTCAGCAATTAGAAAAACTGTTACCCGAAGGTCAAGCTCAACTCAATATTATGGATATTCTACGCTGGCCTGGCGTCATTACACCCATGGAACAAGATCAGAGTGTCGTTCAAAAAACTTTATTAAAACATACTGATGCACTGCTGGATCAGTTTATCCAAGCAAGACAAAGAGAAGGACAAGCTACAGCAGATCTCATGTTACAAAAAATCGAAGGTATCCAAGAGCATGTCGATTTAGTCTGTAGCAAAATGCCCGTCATTTTACAATGGCAAAAAGATAAGTTGAACGATCGCTTAAAAGAGATCACTGAAGATTTAGATCCAAGTCGTCTCGAGCAAGAAATGTTATTCCTTGCCCAAAAAATAGATGTCGCTGAAGAAATGGAACGATTACAAGCGCATATCAAAGAAACGCAACGTATCTTAGCAGAAGGTGGAGCTTGTGGGCGTCGTCTGGATTTCATGATGCAAGAGTTTAATCGTGAATCCAACACCTTAGCTTCTAAATCGATTCACAGTGATATTACCAACTCAGCGATAGAGCTGAAGGTCTTGATTGAACAAATGCGCGAGCAAATTCAAAATATTGAGTGAAGCATGAGGCAAAGTTTGTTCCGCACAAAAGAAGTAGGCTCAAGCCTACTTCGTATTCATCTGTGCAACCTACTCTTTATATGATGATGTTATGCCGTGAGCAATTGACGTGCAGCATCAATCACCACATCAATCGCACGTTTTTCCAAATTTTTCACCTGTTCTGCTGAAGGCGATTCACTTTTGTGTCGATTCACAATCACTGCTGCAACACAACCGGCTCTCAAGCCTTCAGTGGCACACTGCGTAAAGAGCGTTGCTGATTCCATCTCATAATTGAGCACATGCATCGCTTGCCACTCTTTCATCGAGCCTTGTAAGTGCGATACAACTCGCCCTGAATGCGTATCATAGCGCTCTTGGCCTGGATAGAAAGTATCTGCTGAAGCCGTAACCCCGACGTGAGGTTTGACTCCTTTATGAGAACAAGCTTGAATTAAGGCTTGCGTAACAAAAAAATCGGATGCAGCCGGATAAGCAAGCGGAGCAAAGTGTTGGCTCGCACCATCTAAACGTACAGATGCCTGAGAGACAATCATATCACCCACATCGATATCTGGCTGAATGGCGCCTGTTGTGCCTATACGTAAAAAAGTAGTAATGCCTAGCTGTGACAATTCTTCAACCGCAATCGATGTAGAAGGCCCACCAATGCCTGTAGAGCAAATTACAACAGGGTGCTCTTCAATCCATGCCAGGTAGGACGTAAACTCTCGATGTGCAGCAAGCTTCTTAGCCTGCTTCATCTGAGTAGCAATCCGTTCAACACGCTCAGGATCACCAGGAACAATTGCAAGCGTCGCACCTTCAAGCTGATCTTGATGTATGCCTAAATGAAAAACCTGTTTCATAGTTTCTAACCTTATTATTTTATTTATATGCTAACTTCACAAAGTGAAGCTTGAGTTTAACCAAGAGTGCTCGGCTCATGAACAAAGCAAGCAATACACTCGAAGAGATAACAATCCAGTCGGGTAACATCTCATGAGAGGCCGTTAAATGTGTTCGGATGTCTATTGCAAAAGCGCTCACCAAATAATCAGTTAAAAATCCAAACAATAAAGCCACGCCTAAAACGCCCGTCAAATAGGCGATTAAAGAACGCTGTCCGAGCTCTTTAGCCACAACAGACAAAGTTGCAATATTTGTAGCAGGACCTGCTAACATAAAGAGTAATACAGCACCAGGACTCACTCCAGCGAGCAACAGGCCAGCGGCAATAGGGGTTGAAGCGGTAGCGCAAATATACATAGGTACTGAGATCACCATCATCAACAGCATACCCAACAATCCATGCCCCCACTCAACTAAAAAATCTTCAGGTACATACGCTTTAACTAAAGCTGCAAACAACAGACCCGTGAGTAACCACACCACCGTATCTTCAACCATATCAAAACTTACGTACTTAGCACTTTGTTGTAAACGCTGAGTCAAAGGCTGTTGCGAATCATGGTCACTATGTTTCTTACTACAGCATGAGCTGGTCTGTTCTGACTGCATCTGCGCCTGATGCTTTGCATCTTCTTTTCCCACGAGCAGGCCAGCAACCATAGCACTAAAAAATGCAGCAATAGGGCGCATCGAAGCTAGAAAAGGTCCAAGTAATGCGTAAGAGATAGAAATGGAATCTACTCCAGTTTCAGGTGTTGAAACCATAAAGGCAGTCGTAGCACTTTTAGATGCCCCTTGACGCCGTAGACCAATTGCTGCAGGAATCACGCCACAAGAACAAAGAGGCAAAGGAATACCAAATATAGAAGCTTTGAACACACTAGAAAATCCCTCTTGTCCTAATTGCTCACGTAGCCATGACATAGGCAAGAAAGTCTTAATAAGACCTGCAACAATAAATCCAACAATGAGCCAAGGCGCAGCTTCCATAAACAACACAACAAAACTTTCTAACATAAGCATGAATGAAAATCCTTCAATATTTTCTTATAAATGATATGACTTTGAATGCTCTTTTACCGCTTCAATAAAAATACGCGCATGCTCAGGATCTACATCAGGATGAATACCATGCCCCAAATTAAAGACATGTCCAGAGCCATGGCCAAAGCGACTCAAAATCTTATTCACTTCCTGAACAATGGTATCTTGATCAGCATAAAGCATAGATGGATCCATGTTGCCTTGCAGTGCAACTCGATCTCCCACACGCGCACGAGCTTGGGCTAGGTCGGTAGTCCAATCTAGACCTAAAGCATCACACCCTGTTTCTGCCATCGCTTCTAACCATTGACCGCCGCCTTTGGTAAAGAGTGTAACAGGAACTATATAGCCATCATGTTCTCGCTTTAATCCGGAAACAATCTTATGCATATAACGCAACGAAAACTCTCGGTAAGCTGACTCAGAAAGCACACCGCCCCATGTATCAAAAATCATGACCGATTGTGCACCGTGTTCAATTTGAGCATTGAGATATAGGGTTACTGCATCGGCTAGTTTGTCAAGTAATGTATGTAATGCTCGCGGATCAGAAAAAGCCATTTTCTTTATTTTGGTAAATGCTTTACTCGCGCCGCCTTCAATCATATAAGTAGCAAGCGTCCAAGGTGATCCTGAAAAACCAATTAAAGGTACGTCGCCTTGCAGTGCTTTACGAATAGTACTGACTGCATCCATAACATAACCTAGCTCATCAACAGGATCTACAATAGGAATTTTTTTTATATCATCATGAGTCCGTATAGGATTTTGAAAACGCGGCCCTTCGCCTGTTTCAAAATACAAGCCAAGCCCCATAGCATCGGGAATCGTTAAAATATCGGAAAATAAAATTGCAGCGTCTAAAGGAAATCGTCGTAATGGTTGTAATGTCACCTCACAAGCTAACTCTGGATTACGACATAAAGACATAAAGTCTCCAGCTTGAGATCTTATTTTTTTATATTCAGGTAAATAGCGACCAGCTTGGCGCATCATCCATACAGGTGTATGTGTAACAGGTTGTCGAAGCAAAGCTTTTAAATAGCTATCATTTTTTAATGTGTACATCAGGCATGTATCCCTAAAAAACTAAAACGCCCTTTTATTGTACCACTTTTAATCTTTTAACCTGTACTATTCTTCACAAATAGTTTAAGCAAAAACACAATATGTTAAAAATCAAATTATGAAAAGATTGACCATTTTTCACGCTAACTATATGCTTATAACAAAGGCCTAGTAAAAAGGAGTCATGTCATGACAGATCATGCCAACCACAAACAACATAAATGGAGTGGCTTAAACCAGCATATTGATCGATGGCTCGAACATCGAGGAAAGTTACTCGCTCACTACTGCAAAATAGCAAACCTCCCACCATTTGAACATCAAAACAATAGCCTTCCATCTGCTGAAGAAATTAATGCTTTCTGCGGTGATCTTGTTGATTATGTTTCTGAAGGTCACTTTGAAATTTATGAAGAAATTATTACCGCGTATGAAGAAGAACACCGAGAAAGGATGGAGCTAGGCAAATATGTGGTACCAGCAATCAATGATACGACAGACGAAGCGCTCAATTTTCATGACAAATACACCATTGAAGAAAAACCCAACGCTTTAGATAAGCTTGATGAAGACTTATGCAATCTAGGCGAGCTCATGGAAAAACGCTTTGAGCTCGAAGATTTATTACTAGAGAAGCTTCATAGTTCACACAAGTAACACCAAGCTTCATTAAAAACTAAGCTTTCTTCTGAATGATAACCTCTTCAGCTGACTTAGCATAAGATTCAATTTCGTTGAAATTTAAATAACGATATGTTTCATCATAAATTAAATCTAATTTTTGTGCATACTCCATATACTCGGCTACTGTAGGTAATTTACCTTTGATCGCAGCTACAGCAGATAACTCAGCCGAAGCCAAGTATACATTTGCACCCGCTCCCATACGATTAGGAAAGTTACGTGTTGAAGTTGATACAACCGTCGCTTTATCTGCCACACGAGCTTGATTTCCCATGCATAAAGAGCAACCTGGAATTTCAGTACGCGCACCAACACGACCAAAAATACCATAGTAACCTTCAGCAATAAGTTGATCTTGATCCATTTTCGTGGGCGGTACAATCCACAAACGCGTTGCCAGCTGACCTTTATACTCATTGAGTAAGTTACCTGTAGCACGGAAGTGACCAATATTGGTCATGCATGAACCGACAAACACTTCATCTACAGGATCGCCTGCCACATCAGACAGCAAACGAGCATCATCAGGATCATTAGGTGCACATAAAATCGGTTCTTTGATTTCATTCATATCAATTTCGATCACTTCAGCATATTCAGCATCAGGATCAGCACTCATCAACTCTGGTTTTTTCAACCACTCTTCCATCGACTCAATACGACGCTCCATAGTACGGCGATCACCGTAACCTTCAGCAATCATCCATTTGAGCATCACAATATTAGAGTTGATATATTCAATGACAGGCTCTTTATTTAACTTAATGGTACAGCCTGCCGCACTACGCTCAGCTGAGGCATCAGAGAGCTCAAAGGCTTGCTCAACTTTCAAGTCTTCTAAACCTTCAATTTCTAATACTTTACCGGAGAAAATATTTTTCTTACCTTTTTTCTCAACAGTGAGCAAACCTTTTTGAATGGCGTAATAAGGTATAGCGTGGACTAAGTCACGCAACGTAATGCCGGGTTGTAACTTTCCTTTAAAACGCACCAAAATTGATTCAGGCATATCTAAGGGCATCACACCTGTAGCGGCTGCAAAGGCAACAAGACCCGAGCCTGCAGGGAAAGAAATACCAAGAGGAAAGCGCGTATGTGAATCACCACCTGTTCCCACAGTATCAGGCAACAGCATTCTATTGAGCCAAGAGTGAATCACACCATCACCAGGGCGCAATGACACACCGCCACGATTCATAATAAAATCAGGTAAGTTATGATGGGTATCCACATCAACAGGTTTTGGATAAGCTGCTGTATGACAGAAAGATTGCATCGTTAAATCAGCACTAAAGCCAAGACAAGCGAGATCTTTTAGCTCATCTCGAGTCATAGGTCCTGTTGTATCTTGTGATCCTACCGTGGTCATATAAGGTTCACAGTATTGTCCAGGACGTACACCTTCTGTTCCACAAGCGCGGCCGACCATTTTTTGTGCGAGGGTGTAGCCTTTGTCGCTACCTGTAATATCTTTAGGTCGCACAAACACTTTTGAAGGCTCTAGCTTCAGAACTTGTCTTGCTTTATCTGTTAAGCCTCGGCCAATAATCAATGGAATACGACCGCCTGCTCTGACTTCATCAAGTAAAACATCAGTTTTAAGAGAAAACTCAGCAATGACTTTGTCTGTATTATGTTGACATACTTTGCCTTCATAAGGATAGAAGTCAATCACATCTCCCATCTGCATTAGGTCAACCGGCATTTCTACAGGGAGTGCGCCCGCATCTTCCATCGTATTAAAGAAAATAGGTGCAATTTTACCACCGAAACAAAATCCACCCGAGCGCTTATTAGGTACATAAGGAATATCATCGCCCATGAACCATAACACAGAGTTTGTTGCCGACTTACGTGAAGAACCTGTACCCACAACATCACCCACGTAAACCAAAGGAAAGCCTTTATCATTGAGCTCTTTAAGCTTCACCATAGGCCCTGTTTTACCTGAATCATCCGGAACAATACCATCACGCTCCATCTTCAACATCGCTAAAGCATGCAAAGGTATATCAGGTCTTGACCAAGCGTCTTGTGCAGGGGATAGATCGTCTGTATTCGTTTCACCTGTAACCTTAAACACAGTCAAAGATATTTTCTTTTCTAATTCAGGACGGTTTAAAAACCACTGTGCATCAGCCCATGATTGCACCACTCGCTTTGCCACAGCATTGCCTGCATTCATTTTATCCACCACATCGTGGAAAGCATCAAATATCAATAAAGTCTGTGATAAAGCATCTCCAGCAAGCTCTGCTAAATCTTTATCATCTAATAAATCAACAAGAGGTTCAATATTATAACCGCCTTGCATTGTGCCTAAAAGCTTGGTTCCTTCTTCTCTGGAAAGTAATGGTGTACTCACATCACCTTTCACTACATCAGCTAAAAAAGCAGCTTTGACATATGCGGCTTCATCTACACCTGGCGGTATACGATTTTTTAATAAATCAAGTAAAGTCTCATGATCTGCTTGCGCTGGATTTTTGAATAAATCAACCAACTCGGCAACTTGCTGTGCACTCAGAGGTCGGGGAACAACTCCCATTGCCTCACGCTCTTTTACATGTTTTCCATAAGCATCTAACACGTCAAAGTCCTCACTTATTTTTTATTTGATTGTTTGAAAATGAAGTTTCAAACGTAATTATTTTTGTACGCCTATACAATAATACTCTAGCAATTAAATAATTTAAATATTTTACTAAAATTTATCATTATTAAAATTTTTTACCTAAATACACATAAAGCGAAACTTCTTGCGCTGTATTCGCACCTAAAGCTAGGGTGAGCGTACCAATTTTAGTTTCACTTCCCAGATAAACAGCTGAAGCATAAATTAAATCTCGTTTATCTATATCGGCTTTTGTACCTTGATTTCCAAAGCGCAATTCATGTTTTAACCACACATTTCCTACTTCCATAGATACGCCACCATAAAGCGGCGTATCAGGTAAGCCTAAAAAGGAATCTGATAGTTCATAGTTATAACTGATCAGACCTAATATTTTTCTGTCGCCAACTAAAATATTGGGACGAAAACCCGACAAAGACAGGAAGCCTCCTAGATTGAACTGGTACATAGAAAAATCGAAAGAGTCGCTGTCTGAGAATCCATCATGATCAATTCTGCCGTATTCCAACCGAGTGCTGAACGTATTACGGCCTATCTTTAAAGATCCAGTATAAATAACCTCAAAATAATCAATAGGCAATATATTATCTTGATATGAAGTAAGCTTAAAAGGAATGCTCGAATCACTATAGATTTGCTTGGTGGTCTTTTGGTAAATCCTACTGAAATAAATCATCAATGCATTGCCCTTTTGAGGAAAAAAGGCATTATCCTGCTGATCGTAATGCATAAGTATATAAGGCGCGTAACTATAATAATAATTCGTCCAATCAATAGAGAGCGCACTGTATTTGAGTTTAGAAGTAAAGTCCATCCAAGCCCCTGCTTGAATTAGAAATTGTCGTGTAAAGTTATAACCTATTCCTAAATCAAAGCGATTGGCATGTCTCTCTTGTGTGATAGTGTAATCGAAGTTTTCTAACCAGTTCTTACCCTCATCAATTTTATATTTGTATGAAACAGATGAAAAAAAGTGGTCAGTTCTATCTAGAGGCTGGTAAAAATGAGTGCGATAAAAAGTTTCTCGTGCAAGTTGCACTTCATTCAACCATTCTGCTGAAAAAGAATTCAGATCCGTTTGCAAAAAACTAAAGTCTAAGTCCACACTTGCATGGTAATCGACTCCCTTCTCAAAACTCAGACCAAAATTAAGATAATTAGGCCCCCAAGATTTAGGCTCTGCGATAATGATTAAGTCATTAAGCTTTAAATCCTCAGTTGGCCTGATATAAGCCTCAACACGTTCAAACCTATCTAAGTTATAAACATGCGTTACAATATCCTCAATATTTTTTCTTGTTGAATAGTTTTTTTGAGCACGTTGCACTTGCTCTTTGATTAAAGGCTTTAAATGAGAAGCAGGTGAATCAATCACAACTTGACGCATGGGACGATAAATTATGTCTTGTATCGCATCACGTTGACGTAACTTCGCTTCTCTGTATGTGAAGTACTCTTGTTTTTCTAATTTATATTCCAGTAACTTCCTCGATTGAGCTTGAGCTGCTTGATAACCTTTAGTAATACTGTCTTGGTTAATCAGGTTAAAGTCGGTCGTGCTCATGCCTTCAACTTCAGGTGTAATGAGCACATCGCCCTCACCGAGTAACTTCTTTTGATGCTCCGTATTGCTAAGTACCAAAAATACAGAAAGCTGCTCTAGTGCACTTAAAGGCGTGTTCAGTTGCTTTCCTTTTAAAGGCTCTGAAGCAATATCTACAGCAATAACGATATCTGCTCCCATAGTGCGAATCAAATCAACAGGCAAATTGTTAGCAATGCCACCATCAACAAGCTGTTGGCCATCAATAAGCACAGGGCTTAATATGCCAGGCACGCTCATTGAAGCACGTACAGACTTGATCAGATCTCCCTGTTTTAAAGGTACAACTTGGCGCGTTTCTAAATTTGCTGTAACAGGGTAAAAGGGAATAGGCAATTTGTAAAAATCATCGAATCGAGGTAAAATACCTATTGATTCATATAAAAGTCGCATCATAGTTTGGCCTTGTAGCCAACCAGATGGCACTCTAAGTTGATAATCTCTCATTCCCAAGTCAATGGGAATATTATAAGTATCTCTTAATTTTTGGCTGCGTAGAGGTAAGTCTTCTCGAGGCACGCGATCACTATAACCTGAGTTCCAATCCAAGCTCAGCATAATCGATTCTATTTCAGCGGAGGAGTAACCCAGTGCATACAAAGCACCCACATAAGAGCCAATACTCGTTCCTGTAATATAATCTACAGGGATATGATGTTCTTCTAACCAACGCAATACACCTACATGTATAATACCTTTGGCGCCACCACCTGCAAGTACCAATCCAACTTTAGGCCTTGCTTCAACCTGAGCCTGATAACCAAAACATAATATAAATACCAAACATAAACTACCCCAACGCACGCATAACTCCTTTTTATCAGCGTCTTACACTTAGGATAAAACTCAATGTTTTGCAAACAATATTCCTTTAAGCCTGCCGATGTAGCTATAAAAAAAGCGCCACATTGGGCGCTTTTCTTTATTTTTTCTTTGCTTTTGGATTGGGCAAATCAGTTATCGAACCTTCGTACACTTCAGCTGCAAGTCCTACAGATTCGTGTAAGGTTGGATGCGCATGAATGGTTAATGCTAAATCTTCAGCATCACAACCCATTTCAATCGCTAAGCCGATTTCACCTAGCAGCTCACCACCATTGGATCCCACTACGGCGCCGCCAATCACACGGTGTGATTCTTTCTCAAAAATGAGTTTCGTCATACCATCTGATGCGTCTGATGCAATAGCTCGACCACTTGCAGCCCAAGGGAATACAGCTGTTTCATAAGCGATACCTTGTGCTTTCGCTTCTTTTTCTGTCACGCCGACCCAAGCTACTTCAGGATCAGTATAAGCAATTGATGGAATCACTTTCGGATCAAAGTAATGTTTTTTACCCGAGATCACTTCCGCTGCAACATGCGCTTCATGCACGGCTTTATGCGCAAGCATAGGCTGGCCAACAATATCGCCAATAGCGAAGATATGATTGACGTTAGTACGCATTTGCTTATCTACATGAATAAAACCACGCTCGTCTACCGCGACACCTGCTTTTTCAGCATCAATAAGTTTACCATTTGGCGTACGACCAATAGCCACCAATACAGCGTCATACACTTCTGCTGATGCTGGCGCATTTTTCCCGCTCATCGTAACATGAATACCATCGTCTTTCGCTTCAACCGCTTCAACTTTAGTCTCAAGCATAAACTTAAATTTAGAAGACATACGCTTTGTAAATACTTTGACTATGTCTTTGTCCGCTGCAGGAATGACTTGATCCAACATTTCGACCACTTCCACTCTAGAGCCTAAAGCATGATATACACTGCCCATTTCTAGGCCAATGATACCACCACCCATAATGAGAAGTTTATTTGGAATTTCTTTGAGCTCAAGTGCGCCTGTAGAGTCCCAAATACGTGGATCTTCATGTGGAATAAAAGGAAGTTGAATCGGCTTTGAACCTGCTGCAATAATGGCATGCTCAAAGTTAATCGTCGTCGCGCCATCTTGCCCTTCAACAACAAGTGTATGCGAGCCAGTAAATTTACCATAGCCTCGGACTACGTTCACTTTACGCATCTTCGACATGCTTGCAAGACCACCTGTAAGCTGGCCTACTACTTTCTCTTTATGCGCTCTTACTTGTGCAAGGTCTATCTTAGGCTTAGAAAACTTAATCCCATGATCAGAAACTACTTGAGATTCGTCTATGACCTTAGCTAAATGTAATAATGCTTTTGATGGAATACAGCCTACATTTAAACATACTCCGCCAAGCGTATCAAAACGCTCAACTAATACTGTATCCAACCCTAAATCTGCTGCACGAAATGCTGCAGAGTAGCCGCCAGGACCTGAGCCCAATACAACGACCTGTGCTTTTAATTCTTTTGCCATTTTATCCTCTGTCGTTTCTTTCATTCCTTTTGACATGAAGTGCTCAACTTGATTATACGTTGAGCACAACTCCAACCTTAAAAAGGTACTGCTCTAAGAGTTACAGTAACTACTTTTACTTACAAAATTATCTTGCGAATATCCGACAACATGCCTGACAAAGTAACAGAGAATTTTGCAGCCAATGCACCATCAATTACACGGTGGTCATAAGAAAGTGATAAAGGCAACATCAAACGAGGTTGAAACGCTTTACCATCCCACTTTGGTTTAATTTCAGACTTAGAAACACCCAAAATAGCGACATCTGGCGCATTCACAATCGGTGTAAATGCCGTGCCACCTATGCCACCTAGGCTGGATATAGTAAAGCAACTGCCTTGCATATCTGCACCTGTTAGCTTGCCATCACGTGCTTTCTTTGAGATCTGAAGAAGCTCTTTTGATAACTCATACACACCTTTTTGATCTACATCGCGCACAACCGGCACAACAAGACCATTAGGCGTATCAACTGCAATACCAATATGGAAATACTTCTTCTGAATTAAACTTTGACCATCAGCACTTAAGCTTGAATTAAATACAGGGAACTGCGCCAAAGTTTTCGCAACCGCCTTCATCATAAAGACAAGAGGTGTGACTTTAAAGCCTGCTTCTTGTTTACCAAGCTGAGCATTTTGTTCTTTGCGGAACGCTTCAAGTTCAGTGATATCAGCTTCATCAAACTGTGTTACATGTGGTATCGTAACCCAATTGCGATGTAAGTTAGGTCCTGAGATTTTTTGAATACGCGTCAAAGGAATCTCTTCTACTGCACCAAACTTAGAAAAATCAACTTTAGGTGCTTCAAGTACACTAAAGTTACCCGTGCCTGCACCACCACCTGACTTAGCACGTGCAATCATACTCTTCACGTAAGCTTGTACATCTTCTTTGATAATACGCTTCTTGCGACCTGAACCGGCAACATCACCTAAATCGACACCAAACTCACGCGCAATACGACGCACAGAAGGTGAGGCATGCGACAATGACGCTTCCTGAGCTGCACTTAATGCTTGTGCTGGTTCAGCCTTCGCTGGAGCAGATACAGGTGCCGCTTGAGCAGGCTCTGCTTTCGCTGGAGCAGATACAGGTGCTGCTTGAGCAGGCTCTGCTTTCGCAGCTGGAGCTGCTACGGCTTGACCTTGAACTTCAAGTAAAAGCATTACAGAACCTTCAGAGACTTTGTCACCTAAATTCACTTTTAATTCTTTCACTGTACCTGCATCAGAGCTAGGTACGTCCATGGAAGCTTTGTCTGTTTCAACCGTGATCACGCTTGTATCAGCTTCGATCACGTCACCTACCGCAACCAATACTTCGATGATCTCAGCATCGGTTGTATCAATATTAGGTACTTTCACTTCGATGACTTGCGATGCTGAGCTTGCTGCGGGCGCAGCTTCTACAGCAGGAGCAGAATCAACGGCGGGTGCTGCATCGGCTGCTGCACCTGACTCAATCATAGCAATCAAAGTGCCCTGTGAGACTTTATCGCCCACATTCACTTTTAACTCTTTGATAACACCTGCGAAAGGTGCTGGAATATCCATAGTAGCTTTGTCTGTTTCAACGGTTAAGATAGAAGACTCTGCTTCTACCTCATCGCCAACTTGTACGCAAAGCTCAATCACTTCAACTTCATCACTTCCAATGTCAGGAACAATAACTTCTTTTAATTCAGCCATTTCTATCAATCTCTTAGGCAAATAATGGATTTACTTTATTAGAATCAATGTTGTACTTTTTCAAGGTGTCTTTTACAAGCTCCATAGGTACTTCATTTCTATCTGCTAATGTTTTTAAGGTTGCAATCACGATAAACTGAGCACTGACTTCAAAATGATCACGTAAGTTCTCACGGCTATCTGAGCGACCAAAACCATCTGTACCCAAAACTTTATAATCTGTCGGTACATAAGCACGCACTTGCTCTGCATAGCTCTTCATGTAATCGGTTGCTGCAACAACAGCTCTGTCGCTTGACAAAACTTGTGTGATGTAAGGTTTTTGTCTACCTTCATCAGCATGAAGCATATTGTGGCGCTCACAAGATTGACCATCTCTTGCCAACTCATTAAAGCTCGTCACACTAAATACTTCTGATTCGATAGCAAAATCTTCAGCTAAGATCTGAGCTGCTTGACGCACCTGCTCTAAAATTGTACCACAACCTAGTAACTGCACTTGAGCTTTTGCAGCATTAGGCTTCACTGTTTCAAGTGAGTAAATACCTTTTAAGATTCCCTCTTCAATACCTTCTGGCATTTGAGGATGAACGTAATTCTCATTCATAAGCGTTAAGTAGAAGAAAATATCTTCTTGCTCTGGACCGTACATACGCTCAATACCGTTTTGTACAATCGTTGCAACTTCATAAGCATATGTTGGATCATAAGTAATACAGTTTGGAATGACACCTGCTTGGATATGCGAATGTCCATCTTGATGCTGTAAACCTTCACCATTAAGCGTTGTGCGACCTGCTGTAGCACCTAATAGGAAACCACGGGCACGCATATCACCTGCAGCCCAAGCCATGTCACCGACACGCTGGAAGCCAAACATAGAATAGTAAATATAGAACGGAATCATAGGACAATCATTCGTTGAATAACTTGTTGCTGCATTCAACCAAGATGACATAGCACCTAATTCATTGATACCTTCTTGTAGAACTTGACCTTTTACATCTTCACGGTAATAAGCCATCTGATCTTTATCTTGCGGTGTATAGTTTTGTCCCGCACTTGAATAGATACCTACTTGACGGAATAAACCTTCCATACCGAATGTACGCGCTTCATCAGGAATAATAGGTACAACACGCTTACCGATGTTCTTATCTTTAAGCAAGGTTGCCATAATACGTACAAAAGACATAGTTGTAGAGACTTCACGATCACCTGTACCTTTCAAGACCGCGTCAAAGGCACTCAACTGAGGCACAGTCAAAGCGTCACTGAACTTTTCTAAGCGCGCTGGTGTAAAGCCTTTTAATGCTTCACGTCTTTCAAGCATATACTTCACTTCAGGTGAATCAGCACCTGGGTGATAATAAGGAATATCCGCTAAATCTTCATCAGCAACAGGAATATCAAAACGATCACGGTAATGGCGTACTGAATCTTGCTCTAGTTTTTTAACTTGGTGTGCAATATTACGTCCTTCTGCTGCTGCACCCATACCAAAACCTTTAATTGTTTTAGGTAGGATAAGAGTAGGCTTACCATTCTTATCTTGTGCTTTTGAAAATGCCGCATAAACTTTCTCAGGATCGTGTCCACCACGTTTTAGAGCAAAGATTTCATCATCTGACATATCTTGAACTAAAGCAGCTGTTTCTGGATATTGACCAAAGAAATGCTCACGCATGTAAGCGCCATCTTTAGAAGCAAAGTCTTGGTATGCACCATCGACCGTTTCTTGCATCAGCTGTAGTAATTTACCTGAAGTATCTTTTTCAAGTAAGGCATCCCACTCAGAACCCCAAATCACTTTGACTACATCCCAGCCTGCGCCAGAAAATAAGCCTTCTAACTCTTGAATAACTTTCGAGTTACCACGAACAGGACCATCAAGACGCTGTAAGTTACAGTTTACAATAAAAACAAGGTTATCAAGTTTTTCACGCGCAGCTAAAGTAATAGCGCCCAATGATTCAGGCTCATCACACTCACCATCACCCATAAAGCAATAAATCATTTGCTCAGAGCAATCTTTCAAACCTCTGTTCGTTAGGTAACGTAAGAAACGAGCTTGATAGATAGCTTGCATAGGTCCAAGCCCCATAGAAACTGTTGGGAACTGCCAGTAATCAGGCATCAGCTTAGGATGAGGATAAGAAGAAATACCTTTACCATCAACTTCTTGACGGAAGTTATCAAGTTGAGCAGAAGTTAAACGGCCTTCTAAGAAAGAACGCGCATAAATACCAGGAGAAATGTGACCTTGATAGTAAACTAAGTCTCCACCATCTTTTTCATTTGGAGCACGGAAAAAGTGATTGAAGCATACATCGTATAACGCTTCACTTGAAGCAAAACTTGCGATATGACCACCTAGTTCGAGATCTTTTTTTGATCCACGTAAAACAAGGGCCATTGCATTCCAACGAATGATGGAACGAATACGCTCTTCTAACTTTCTATCACCAGGCATCTGAGGTTGCTCTGCTGTAGAAACTGTGTTGATATAAGCTGTTGTCGCTTCACCTGATAATGCACAACCACCTTGGCGGGCTCTATTTATAACCTGACCTAAAATGAACTGTGCTCTTTCAAAACCATCCACATCAATCACTGACTCTAGTGCATCAAGCCATTCTTGAGTTTCTTGTGGGTCGATATCATGGGGTGATACTGTCGCCATGTCTCTTGCCTTTATTATCAAAAATCAATTATCTACTTACATTAATGTAGAAAACTATAGCATTAATCAATGCAATGCTTGAAATCACTCAGTTACTACACCATCTATACAGTCTCCGCTGCGACGAATCATCCTTTGTATGTTCACTGCTTCAGTTAAAACACACAAAAGCATAAAGTGCATGTACTCTTGAATAAAAGTACTTGCAACTTTATGCGCATTATACAAGCTAAGGGAAGCTACAAGTTAGGATTATAACACGCTTACCGCTTGCTATAGCCTCTTTAAACACATTTGTTAAGGAGGCTTGATATCAAAAAAACTTCTAAATATAATGTACTTTTTTAACTAAGCGCTTACAGCGCCTACGTTGAAGCTTAACTAAAATTTTTTAATGCTATTTAAAAGCCACATTAAATTTAATTGCCGATACTCTACCAGAAGAAAAACGTAAAATCCAACGTGACAAAGTAAATCATGCAATATTCAAGCAAAATTTCAGTAAACTAACGCAAAATCCCCACAATAGTAAAAAGTGCAATCACAACTAAAACTAAAATCGATGTTCTATGGGAAAGTTGGAAAAAAGTATCAGCAATATATTGTTGCGTTTCATTTTTTAAATCTTGCTTAGATAAAAGAGCAGCTTCTGATACAGATAAGATAATTTTAATGGAAGGTGTAAGAGGTAATAAAGCATACTGCATCCAAACGACCGCTCCTCGTGTAAAATGTCCCGTTAATAAATAACTACAAGATATAAGTCTCGTGGGTAGCCAATCTAAGAAAAATAAAATTTTATCTATAGTTTTATAGTCAAGTTGATGTTTATAAAAATGATCTTGAATAAAACAACAAGTACAGTAAAAAAATAATAAAGCAGGCGCAAACATACCACCAAACATTAAATAAAATAATCTTGTTGCAATGTATCGATAATTCACCCAAATGGATAAATGTCCAATATAAAGTCCCATTTTATCTTTATCTATCAAAAAGCTATCAACATCATGATCAATATCATGCGCATGCTTTAACGCACCACCTGTATCATCTTGTTCCAAAGTCTCATGTGCTAAAACAACCTTGTCTTGAATAAACCGATGATTAAAGCATAGATAAGCGACACCCACCCAAATGACCAAAATCAGAACTGAACCAAAAAAGTAAGGCAGTAAAAAATTTAAAATAAATAAGCCGAGAAAAATACTCACAGCAGGAACAAAGAGTATCGCCCAGAAATATCGAGGCTGAATTATTTTTTCATCTGGCAAATATTTACCTAAACACCATTGAAGACCATGGGTGAGAGAGAGTCTTTGTTGAAATAAATTAAACTTAAATAAAACTAACAAGACCAATGATGTAAATAAAGTCATCTGAATATACTCAATGTCATCACAAGATTTAATTCTGCTCTAATTGTGCTAAATAATAAGCCCAATCAAATGCGTCTCCTGGATCTGTTTTTCTATCTGGTGCAATATCTCGATGCCCAACGATATGAGATACTTTAATTTTAGGACAGTCATGCATAACGCGTTGTGTTAATCTCACTAAAGCTTCGTACTGCTTTGATGTATAAGGTATATCATCTGTTCCTTCAAGTTCAATACCTAAAGAAAAATCATTACAGGCTTGACGACCTTCAAAAGAAGAGACACCTGCATGCCAAGCACGATGATGTATGGGTACGTACTGGATAATCGCGCCCTCTCTACGTATAAAAAAATGCGCCGAAACACGTAAGCCAATCAACTCATGTAGAGCTTTAGGGCTTTGATCATCAATATCGCCCATGAAAAGCTGATCCACATAAGGCTGATTAAATTCACCTGCTGGTAAGCTAATATTATGTATTACCAACAAACTAATATCTTTTGGATCAGGTCTTTCATCGTAGTGAGGAGAAACCCGACATTGTGCAAGATCTGGGTACCACCCTGTTGTATCCGAAAACGAATCCATACTGTTTTTTTTCTGCATCATACAACCTTAACGAAAGTTATTTGTATATTTTAGGTTATTTTTATACTCAATCACCCAGAAGTTGCCACTTCAGGCTATGCATTTCTCTTGAACAAGTTTAAAATAATATTTTTTTATAAATCAAAACACAAGAGCCATAAAGTTATGCAAACACCTGATATATGTCAACAGGTTGCCTTCGCTTTAAGTGAAGATTTAAATCACCTACCGCCTGAAAAGGGAGATTTAACAGCACAACTGATTCCTCAGGATCAGCATGTCGTCGCACGTCTCATTTCTCGTGAAGCGGGTCTCTTTTGCGGCCAAGCTTGGGCTGATGAAGTGTTCAAGCAACTCGGTGATCAAGTCCAACTCAAATGGCTTGTCCAAGATGGAGAGCAGATCAAAGCCGATCAAGTGCTTTGTATGTTATCAGGGCCTGCTCGCATGATTTTAACAGGTGAGCGTACCGCAATGAACTTCATTCAAACTCTCTCGGGTGTTGCAAGCTTAACTCAAAGTTATATCACAGCCTTGGCACCATTCAAAACACAACTTCTTGATACACGGAAAACAATTCCTGGCTTACGTCAAGCACAAAAGTATGCCGTATCTTGTGCAGGTGGACGTAATCATCGCATGGGGCTCTTTGATGCCTTCTTAATTAAAGAAAACCATATTATGGCATGTGGTGGTATTAATGCGGCTGTGCAACAAGCTCGCCTTCTTCATCCAGATAAAACTGTAGAGGTTGAAGTTGAAACACTAGATGAGCTACGCCAAGCACTTAAAGCACAAGCGGATATCATTATGCTCGATAATTTTGATATTCCTATGATGCAAGAAGCTGTGCATATTAATAACCAGCAAGCTCTACTTGAAGTATCTGGTAATGTCACACTAGAAACCATCACCAGCTTTGCACAAACAGGCGTTGATTTTATTTCGGTAGGCGCTCTTACAAAACATGTTCGCGCTCTGGATTTATCTATGCGTATCGAATCGAGGCTCACCGCATAAGTCATACTGCAAACATCAACTTTACTACCAAAAATCAACACTTTTTGTAACTGCTACTTATCGATTAAAGTATAGCCTATCTTACAATTTGATAGGCTCTATCATGCTCAAGAAAAATGGATTTACCCTTTTAGAAATTCTGATTGCAATGGTGATCATTGGCATACTGAGTTCCATCGTAATCCCTCAATACCAAGTGTATGTCGTGCAATCGAAGGTCATGTCGGCTTTTGCCAGCTTAAATGCACTCAAACCTCACATTGAACAACGTATAGCTCAAGACCAGCCCATCACATCTTCTCTATCGCTAGAACAGTTAGGCGGCCACCAGCTGGATCAAAAAAGTATAGGCAATATGACCTTCAACTACATCGAAGGTACGCATCCCGTTTACGAACTTCAGGTCACTTTTATTTCTGAAGGTATCGCTGACCACAGCATTACATTACAAAGAAAACAGGGAGCTTGGTCATGTACAACAGATTTGCCCTCACAATTCCAACCTACACATTGTAAAGCACATCATGCAAACAAGACTGTACAAAGTGCTGCGCAAATGGAGTCTTTTTAGATCATGACCGACACTAATACAACCCGTTCACACACAGAACTATATCTTGCATCCAAAACGCATCACGAACTGAGTATCACGGAATATATAGAGCACATATTTAACTATGCTCTGACACATCAGGCTTGTGATATACATATTGAACCTTTTCTCGATCACTACCGCATACGATTTCGCATTGATGGTTTATTGCACCCACTGTGTACGGAGACCAAGGAACAAGGCATAAAAATATGCACTCACTTGAAGGTATTAGCGCAACTCAATATTGCAGAGCACAGGCGACCTCAAGATGGTAGAGCTCAAGTTCATCTACCTTCTTGTGTCCTCGACTTTAGGCTCAGCTCACTGCCCACATTATATGGTGAGAAAATTGTCATGCGTCTTCAGAACACCCAAAAGCAAAAATTTCATTTAGATACTTTAGGGTTTAGCACATCACAGCTACAAAACATCAAACGCTCTTTAGCTAAACCACAAGGACTCATTCTTATTACAGGGCCAACAGGATCAGGTAAAACTGTATCACTTTATGCTGCTTTAAAGTATTTAAATGCTCCAACAAAAAACTTGTCTACCGTTGAAGATCCTGTAGAGATCAGTTTAGATGGCGTTAATCAAGTACAAGCAAATCCACAAATCGACTTAAGTTTCGCACACATATTACGCGCGTTACTACGACAAGACCCTGACATATTAATGATTGGAGAAATACGCGATTTAGAAACCGCAGATATTGCACTCAAAGCTGCGCAAACAGGGCATTTGGTTCTATCGAGTCTACACACACATTCAGCTTATGCAACGCTGAATCGTTTGATCAATTTGGGCTTATCTATAGATGCACTAGTACAATCTCTTGAGCTGGTTATAGCACAACGCTTATTACGTAAGCTTTGTCCTTACTGCAAACAACCTAACACTCAGGTTACAGCACAACTGAAGCAACTCAATCTTTCTGTTACAGAAGGCACCTGCTTTTATCAAGCTCAAGGTTGCAGTGACTGTTATCAAGGATATAAAGGCCGTATAGCTGTCTATGAAATGATGCCTATGAGTCCAAGCTTACGACAAGCTTTAACACATGGGCACATACAGGACCATACAGAGCAAACGTCACAATATAAGACATATGATGATTTATTCACTGCTGGTTTGCATAAAGCGCAACAAGGGCTCACCAGCTTAGATGAAGTACTACGTGTGATACCTCATCCAACATGTTAACCTCTCTATCTATTTATACTTGGAAAGGTCTAGATGAGCATCAAACACAATGCACAGGTTATTGTATTGCTTGGCATCCTGATGATGTAACACAACAACTCAAAGCGAAAAACATCAATCCTTATCTCATCAAGCCCCAACCTTTATGGCATAAAATATATATCCAATACAGTATAAAGCCTGAACATATTCATAAGTTCACTCGTCATTTAGACATGATGCAAGGAGCTGGTTTACCCATCACTACGGCATTAGAACAATTACATACATCTCATTTTGCAACCCATCTTATGCGTTGTCACATTTTAAAAACAATTCAATCTGGAGCCTCTCTTTATGATGCATTCTCGCATTATCCAAGGCACTTTGACCCTTTTTACTTAAATCTGATTCAGACAGGTCAGCAAACAGGAGCATTGCAAGAAAGCTTTCAATGGTTGCACTTATATCAGAAAAAAAGCAAACAGTTTAAAGATAAAACACGCCAAGCTATGCTTTATCCATGCATTATTCTCGTTGTCGCGCTTGGCTTGAGCGTCCTTCTACTGACACAAGTTTTACCACAAATGCAAAGTATGTATCAGCAGTTTCATGCTCAATTACCTTGGCTTACGCAATCCTTGTTATATATCAGTACCTTACTGAATGAGCATGGATCTAAATTTGCTGCATCCTTTAGCTTGTTATGCTTAAGTTTCAATGTATTACGGAAGAAAAAACCAATCAAGCTTCAACTCGATCGCTTACTTTTATGTTTACCAGGAATACGCCAATGGCTTCACGATATGATCAGCGCACGTACTTTACGTATTTTAGCCATCACTCAAGCATGTGGCTTGCCTATTTTATCGAGTCTTGATGCACTGGCAAATGCACATCATAACACGACTTTCCAACGTGCTATGTTTCAGCTCAAACAAGATATTATGGGTGGAGAACATATTTATCAAGCTATGCAACATAACGGCTTTTTTAAACATAGTCCTCTCACCATTGAACTCATCAAAACAGGAGAGCAAACAGGACAGCTTACCAAAGCAACTATGCAACTTGCTGAAATTTATGAACAAAAGCTAAACGAGAGATTTTCTACCTTAAGTCAAATGATTGAACCTTGTCTGATGCTATGTGTTGCTTTATGTGTGGGCGTATTAATTCTTGGTATGTACTTACCTATTTTTCAGATGACTGACCTCATACAAAGTTGAATGTGGTACTATAAGTAAATCATTATCACTAAATCACGCCATTGATGCCATCATGAATTCGATTACAACACTTTCTTATTTTTTCACGCAACACCCGACGCTAGCTATGGGTATCATACTTTTATTTGGCTTCATCTTAGGCAGCTTTATCAATGTTGTAGTGGCCAGACTCCCTATCATGATGAAGCGTCAATGGTATTCCGAATGTAAAGCTTTACCCCAAAATGTTCCTTTTGAAGATAAGTATCCTCAAACATTTAACCTTTGCTTTCCACGTTCTCATTGTTTGCATTGTCATAAGCCTGTTGCTGCACATCACAACATACCTCTTCTGAGCTATCTTTGGCTCAAAGGACGCTGCGCTGAATGTAAAACTCAAATTCCATGGCGTTACCCTTTGGTCGAGGCTTTAACAGGGCTCATGCTCATCAGCCTCTATGCACATTTTGGCTACACAGTTTCTTTTATAGGCTTCGCTTGCTTAGGTCTTGGTTTAATCGCGTTAAGCTTTATTGACTTAGATGAAATGCTTTTGCCGGATCAAATCGTCTTACCTTTAATTTGGCTTGGTTTATTATTTAATTTAACGACAGGCTTTATTGCGCTGGAGGATGCTGTAATAGGTGCAGTTGCTGGTTATATATTACTTTGGTCGGTATTTTGGATGTTTAAGCTCACAACAGGTAAAGAGGGTATGGGTTATGGTGACTTTAAACTCCTAGCAGCCCTAGGTGCATGGCTAGGCTGGCAACAATTACCTTTAATTCTCTTCTTTTCATCTGTGATAGGTCTTGTGGTCAGTTTAAGCATCTTATCTATGCGGCGTCAAAAACTGAATCAAGCTGTTCCTTTCGGCCCTTATCTTGCTCTTGCTGGTTGGATAAGTCTTTTATTTGGCGAGCAAGCTCTGCAATGGTATTTAACTTCTTGGATCTAATATGTCTTCTTTTTTTATCAGCCTCACTGGGGGTATTGGAAGCGGTAAAACAACAGTTACACGACTCTTTGAAAAATATCATATTCATTGTATTGATACCGATGATATTGCTCGCGAAGTCGTTCAACCTGGTACAGAGGCCTTACAAAAAATAGTGCAACACTTCTCTTCTGACGTTTTATCTGATGACGGCTCATTAAATCGTAAAGAACTCAGAAAGCTTATTTTTAATCAAGAGCAAGAACGCTTATGGATCAACAACTTACTTCACCCGCTGATCAAAGTAGAACTACTAAGACAAGCCAAAAATGCTCCGAGCATATATACTATTCTTGTTGTACCCTTATTGATAGAAAGTGGTTGGCATAACTTAGCATCGAGGACTCTTGTCATTGATGTTTCGGAAGCGATACAAAAACAGAGAGCTATGGCGCGAGATCATGCGTGCGCTGATGACATAGAAAAAATCATAAAGACTCAAGTCACCCGAAGTGAACGGCTTAAGCATGCTGACGACGTCATTCATAATAATGGTACGATTCTTGAATTAGAAGAACAAGTAGTATCACTCGATAAGCAATATCGTTTAATGGCGAAGCAATGAAAGAGCAAATTTTTGAATATCCGTTGAATACTAAAGTCCGAGGCTACCTTAGACTTGAGCATATCAACACCCAACTAGAGCATGCTATTAAGCATGATTTCGGTATAGGATTATTTCAGCCTCTTTTCGGTCTTTATGAACTCTGTGAGCGAGTAGATTATAAGAATGACTTACTTAAAGACTTGGATAAGTATATGCAGCTCGCAACCAAGTGGCAGGACTTACCTGATATAGATCAGGAGAAAATAGAAGCCTTAAAAGAAAACATGGCTCAATATAGAAGCCAATTAATACAGCCCTTGGGGGCTGCGGATATTTTTCAACGAGATCGTTTTCTTAACTCCATTCGACAAAGGCTAACTGTAACAGGAGCGAGCTGTAACTTTGACTTACCTCAGCTACATTATTGGTTAGCAACCTCTCCAGAACAGCGTATAGAACAAGCTGATACATGGCACAATCACTTCAAACCACTTGTACGCAGCGTAGATTGTATTCTTGAATTAATAAGAGAGTCTGAGCCTTATAGCGAGAATACAGCCAAAGATGGTTTTTTCCAGCACATCAATCATTCACCTATTGCAATGATTCGTGTTAAAATAGACCCCAACAGTCGATGCTACCCTACAATCAGTGGTCATAAAAATAGGTTCGCTATTCATATGGTTCACTTTGATAATCAGCAGCATTATGTCAATGATACTAAATTCTCTCTAGCTTGCTGCTCAGAGCCTTAAACAAGATATAGATTTATGACAATTCAGATAAAGTGTCCAACTTGCCAGAAGACAACGCCTTGGCAAACAGAAAATAAACATAGACCTTTTTGTTGCGAACGCTGCAAGCTCATTGACCTAGGTGAGTGGGCAAATGAAAGCCATGTTATCACAACAACGCCCTCCTCTGATCACATAGACGAGCTAGTCGATGCGCTGAAGCTCACCTGATGTGATAAAGCAGATTCTGCATAAGCCATTAAATCAGGTAGAAAGCCTTGATTCGCATCAGGCATATGATATTCACCCAGCTGTGGTGGCTGCACCCAAGCCAGAGTCTGCTCTTCTGCACCATAAGGAATACCGCTGAATTTGCTCACCCAATAGATATACAATATGACATGTCGGTCAGGGTATGAAAACCTCTGTTCTCGCCATAAAACATACTCTAGAGGCATAATGCCAACTTCCTCACCAAGCTCTCTGAGAAGCGCCTCGGCAGGTGATTCACTCTCTTCGACCTTGCCTCCAGGAAACTCCCATTTACCGCCCTGATGTGCGTTTTTCGCCCTCTGAGTTAGGATAATGCCTTGCTCTGGATGCGCTACAACACCCACAGCAACTTCAATTTTATTCATTTTTTATAACTCCATTTCACTCTGATACCGATTGCCCAGCAACCCATCCTGAAGACCATGCCCATTGGAAATTGTCCCCTCCGAGCCAGCCTGTCACATCAACCGATTCGCCTATGAAATATAGACCTTTAACCTGCTTCGCCATCATGGTTTTCGACGAAAGAAAGTCAGTATCTATACCGCCTAAGGTCACTTCTGCTGTACGATACCCTTCTGTACCAGCAGGAACAAGAGCCCACCGATGCACCCAATGCTCAAGCGCTTCATAATCCTTAGGAATAAGCTGATTCAATTTCTTCGATACAATAAATTTTTGCTCAATAAAAGCTTCGACTAATCGTTTAGGTAACCACTGGCACAGTACAGTTTTAAGCTCTTTTTGTGGCGACTGGATGCTTGCAGCTTGAACCAGCTCTCTTATAGAAGAGTGAGGAAGCAAGTTAACTTCAATAGACTCTCCTGCTTGCCAATAAGATGAAGCTTGGAGCATAGCAGGCCCTGACAACCCTCTATGGGTTAATAAAATACTCTCATCAAAAGTAATTCTCTCTGTTGTCACCGCAGCAGGTAACGCGACACCTGATAACTCAGCGATATAAGCTTTGTCATCTGGCGATAAAGTAAAAGGCACTAAACCTGCTCGTGGTGCAATAACCGGTAACCCAAACTGCTCAGCCACTTTATAAGCAAAAGGTGTTGCGCCCAATCTTGGCATAGATAAGCCGCCTGAAGCAATAACAAGAGAGGAAGCTCGATAACATGCTTTATCCGTTGTTATCACAAAATGTCCAGAGTCCAAACGTTCAATGTGCTGAATCTGTGTCTCGAAATGAAACTGTACGTGTCCTTGATGACATTCGGCTTCAAGCATCGCTACAATGGATTTAGCGCTATCGTCACAAAACAGTTGCCCTAACGTCTTCTCATGGTAAGCAATTTTATATTTTTCAACTAAAGCAATGAAGTCCCATTGCGTGTAACGAGCCAGAGCTGACTTACAAAAATGAATATTATTTGATATATAACGATGAGGATCGATTTCATAGTTCGTGAAGTTACAACGCCCACCACCACTAATTAAAATCTTTTTTCCAGGACGTTTTGCGTGATCCAATACCGTAACACGCAACCCTCTTTGTCCAGCCGTCGCCGCACACATTAAACCCGCTGCACCTGCACCAATGACAACAACATCTTGCACAACCATTTTTTATACACCTTCTCCAGATACAAAAAATGCCAGCTATGAACTGGCATTTTTCTGTAAACTCAAATATTGAATATTGAGTTATTATGCTTGAGATTCAGCGACTGTTTCCGCTTCCACTACAGCTTCTTGTAATGGACGATCAACGAGCTCAATATAAGCCATTGGCGCTTTATCTCCAGTACGGTAACCACACTTCAATATACGTGTATATCCGCCTGGTCTCTCTGAATAACGAGGACCAAGCTCGCCAAACAGTTTACCGACTACATCTTTGTCACGTGTGCGAGCAAATGCTAAACGGCGATTCGCCACACTGTCACTTTTTGCAAGTGTAATTAAAGGTTCAACTACACGACGTAATTCTTTCGCTTTAGCCACAGTTGTTCTAATCACTTCATGACGAACTAAAGAACCAGCCATGTTACAAAACATAGCTTTACGGTGGCTACTATTGCGGTTAAGTTGACGTCCGCTCTTACGATGGCGCATTACTTAATCCTTCCAAATAAATTTGATACTCACGTATTTAGATATCATCAACAAGCTCTTCAGGTGGCCAATTATCTAGCCTAATACCTAAAGACAGACCTCTCGATGCCAATACGTCTTTGATCTCTGTTAAAGACTTCTTACCTAAATTAGGAGTTTTGAGTAACTCTACTTCTGTACGCTGTACAAGATCACCAATGTAACGAATCGATTCAGCTTTCAAACAGTTAGCTGAACGGACTGTTAACTCTAAGTCATCAACAGGACGTAGTAAAATAGGCTCAAACTCAGGCTTCTCGACCTTATTTTCAGGCTCCGAGAAATCGCGAAGGTCAACAAATGCTTCAAGTTGCTCAGCAAGAATTGTTGCAGCTCGACGAATAGCTTCTTCAGGTTCAATGGTTCCATTAGTAGTCATATCAATGACTAACTTATCTAAGTTCGTACGTTGTTCAACACGAGCAGAATCAACTGTATACGCGATACGTGATACAGGAGAAAATGACGAATCAACAAGTAAACGACCTATAGAACGCTCTTCTTCAGAAGAAACTCGCGTTGAAGCTGGCATATACCCACGACCTGTTTCAACTTGAATGGTCATAGATATATTCGCATCACCAATGAGCTGGCATATATGATGTTCTGGATTTAAAATCTCCACATCGCCATCATGAGTGATATCTGCTGCAGTAACAGGGCCTTCACCTGATTTACTTAATGTCAACGTGGCAACATCTTTCCCTTCAAGCCTGATAGCTAAACCTTTAAGGTTTAATAAAATATCAAGTACATCCTCATGAATGCCTTCTTTACTACTATACTCGTGAAGCACACCATCAATCTGCACCTCAGTGACAGCAGCACCCGGCATTGATGAGAGTAAAATGCGTCTTAACGCATTACCTAGAGTGTGGCCAAAGCCACGCTCTAACGGCTCAAGAGTAACCTTTGCTCTAGTTGAGCTTAACTGTTCTATTTCAACTAGACGTGGTTTAAGAAATTCTGTGACAGAACCCTGCATTGTGTCCTCTCTTTTAAGTAATTATTACTTAGAGTAAAGCTCTACAATTAACTGCTCATTGATATCAGCAGATAATTCAGAGCGCTCAGGAAGCCGTTTAAACGTACCCTCTAGTTTTTCACTACTTACTTCAACCCAAGGTGAAGGCTCACGTTGAGCAGCAGCAGTAAGTGCCATTTTGATACGCTCTTGCTTCTTCGCTTTTTCTCTTACAACGACAATGTCGTTAGGAGAAACGGCAAACGATGCAATATTTACAACTTTACCATTAACCATAACTGCTTTATGGCTAACCAACTGACGTGCTTCAGCACGTGTTGAACCGAATCCCATACGATAAACAATGTTATCTAAACGAGCTTCCAACAGCTGAAATAAATTTTCACCTGTATTCCCTTTCAAACGCGCAGCTTCTTTGTAATAGTTACGAAACTGCTTTTCTAGTATACCGTACATGCGGCGTACTTTTTGTTTTTCACGAAGTTGCTGACCATAATCAGATAAACGACTTCTACGAGCACCATGCTGACCCGGAGCTGACTCTAGATTACACTTTGAGTCAATTCCTCTCAGTCCACTCTTCAAGAAAAGATCTGTGCCTTCTCTTCTAGATAACTTAAGCTTAGGACCTAAATATCTTGCCATGATTTTTCTCCAATAATCCCACTAAAATTAGCAACGTCTCTTTTTAGGAGGACGACAACCGTTATGTGGAATAGGCGTTACATCTGTAATACTTACAATACGATATCCAGCTGAATGAAGAGCCCTGATAGCAGACTCTCGGCCTGGACCTGGACCTTTAACAAAAACTTCTAAGTTTTTGACACCATACTCTTGAGCCGCATTGCCAGCTCTTTCAGCTGCAACCTGCGCTGCGAAAGGTGTTGACTTACGTGAACCACGGAAGCCAGAGCCTCCAGCAGTTGCCCAAGATAAAGCATTACCTTGACGGTCAGTAATCGTAACAATCGTGTTGTTAAACGAAGCATGTACGTGAGCCATACCATCTGTAACTTGCTTACGTACGCGCTTACGAGAACGTGATGGAACTTTAGCCATTTTTATATCTTCCCGTTACTTCTTAATTGCTTTCCGAGGACCCTTACGAGTGCGAGCGTTCGTCTTCGTGCGTTGTCCACGCAACGGAAGACTGCGGCGGTGTCTTAAACCGCGGTAGCACCCTAAGTCCATCAGACGCTTAATATTCATAGAAACTTCACGGCGCAAGTCACCCTCAACAGTGTACTTTGCAACCTCTTCACGAAGACTATCTATCTTTGCTTCGTCTAAATCTTTAATTTTAGTGTCTTCTGCAATACTTACAGCTTCTAAAATCGATTTAGCTCTGACATTACCAATACCATAAATAGCAGTTAAAGCAATTACTGCATGCTTATGGACAGGAATGTTAATCCCAGCTATACGAGCCACTATGCACTCCTATTAAATGCTTTATATACATAATCGTGAACTGTGAAAAACCATAAAGGATACTTCACAGTTGAACGATTTGCAAATGAAAAATGACAATTAGTGAGCAATATCTCACTAACCTTGACGTTGCTTATGTTTTGGCTCAACACAAATCACGCGGACAACGCCACTTCTACGCACAACTTTACAGTTGCGGCATATTTTCTTTACTGAAGCTCTAACTTTCATAAGTCATTCCACTCTACTATAACCGACTACTTTTTAGCACTCGGCTTTTGAACTAAGTTTGCTTTTTGCATTACGGACGCATACTGATGAGACATAATATAGGTCTGCACTTGCGCCATAAAGTCCATAATCACAACAACGATAATCAAAAGAGATGTACCACCGAAGTAAAACGGAACATTCCAAAAAGCTAGCATAAACTGGGGAATCAAACAAATAAAGCTTATATAAATTGCACCAGCCATAGTCAGGCGGGTAATAACTTTATCAATATACTTAGATGTTTGTTGGCCCGGTCTTATACCAGGTACAAACGCACCACTTTTCTTTAAGTTTTCTGCTGTTTCTCTAGGGTTGAAAACTAATGCTGTATAAAAGAAGCAAAAGAATACAATCGCCGCAGTATACAATAATGCATAAAGAGGCTGCCCTGGAGCAAGAAGTAATGCTATATCTCCTAGCCAGCTGACAGAATCATTTTGACCAAACCACTGTACAACAGTACTCGGAAATAAAATAATACTCGATGCAAATATAGGTGGTATAACACCAGCCATATTTAACTTAAGTGGCAAATGTGTGCTTTGCCCTGCAACAATGCGTCTACCTTGTTGTCTTTTAGCATAGTTTACAACAATACGTCGTTGACCACGTTCCACAAAAACAACTAAATAGGTAACAGCTATCACTACCGCCATCACAATGACAAGCATAACCGGCTCTAAATCGCCATTTACCGCCTGTTCAATTGTCTGCGATATTGCAGAAGGTAATCCCGCAACGATACCTGAAAAAATCAGTAAAGATATCCCATTTCCTATGCCTCGCTCATTAATCTGCTCACCTAACCACATTAAAAACATGGTGCCTGTAACCAGACTCAGTACAGCAAGAACATAAAAGTTCATACCTAAATTTACAACAAGCCCCGGAACCATATTAGGTAGGCCTGTTGCAATACCCGTGGATTGCATAATAGCCAAAACTAGCGTTCCAAAACGAGTGTACTGATTTATCTTCCGTTTCCCTGCTTCACCTTCTTTTTTTAATTCTGCAAAAGTCGGGTGAACTACTGTCAGCAACTGCATAATAATGGATGCTGAAATATATGGCATAATACCTAAAGCAAAAACTGAAGCCCGCTCAAGGGCACCACCTGAGAACATGTTGAACATGCTCAAAATAGTGCCCTGTTGTTGGCTAAAAACTTCAGCTAAGACTGCGGCATTAATTCCAGGAATTGGTACAAAAGATCCCATTCTAAAAATAATAATAGCACCAGCAACAAACATCAGCCTTTGGAATAACTCTGATGAGTTGCTTTGCATACTTTTATGATGTAACCCTGGTTTTGCCATCAGTATCTTATCCTTCGATTTTTCCACCTGCAGCTTCAATCGCTTCACGTGCACCTTTCGTAGCCTTGATGCCACGAACCGTCACAGCGCGCTCCAACTTACCAGAAAGAACAATCTTTACAGACTGTGTATTTCGAGTAACCAGATTAGCTTCTTGCAAAGTGAACATGTCAACAATGTCACCTTTTACTTTGCTTAATTCGTGTAAACGAACTTCAGCAGAAGTTAAAGACTTTCTCGACGTAAAACCAAACTTCGGTAATCTCTGTTTCAAAGGCATTTGACCACCTTCAAAGCCTGGACGAACTGATCCGCCAGAACGAGACTTTTGACCTTTATGGCCACGACCACAAGTTTTACCTAAACCAGAGCCAATACCACGACCAACACGCTTAGCGCTAGGCTTGGAATTTTCTGCTGGAGACAGTGTATTTAAACGCATCTTAGGCCTCCACTTTAACCATATAGTTTACTTTATTGATCATGCCACGTACTGCAGCAGTATCTTCAAGTTCAACAGTGTGACCAATTTTGCGTAAACCAAGTCCTGTAATCGTCGCTCTATGCTTAGGCAAACGACCGATAGCACTTTTAGTTTGAGTAACTTTTAATGTTTTTTTAGACATAACTCATTACTCCAAAATGTTGTCTACGCTTAAGCCACGCTTTGCAGCAACTTGAGCAGGAGACTTCATGTTTACTAACGCATCAATTGTCGCACGAACTGTATTGATTTTGTTTGTAGAACCATAAGCTTTTGATAAAACGTTATGTACACCAACAACTTCTAATACAGAGCGCATTGCACCGCCAGCAATAATACCTGTACCTTCTGCAGCAGGTTGCATGTAAACTTTAGAGCCTGCATGTCTACCTTTAACAGGGTGGAACAAAGTACCGTTGTTTAATTCAACAACTTGCATGTTACGACGTGCTTTTTCCATTGCTTTTTGAATAGCAGCTGGAACTTCGCGCGCTTTACCATAGCCAAAACCTACTTTACCGTTACCATCACCTACGACTGTAAGTGCTGTAAAACTGAAAATACGTCCGCCTTTCACTACTTTTGATACACGGTTTACAGTAACTAGCTTTTCCTGTAAATCTGTATTTTTTGATTCAATATTCGCCATATCTAAATCCTGCCTTAAAATTGCAAACCAGCTTGACGAGCAGAATCAGCTAAAGCAGCGACACGCCCATGGTATTTGAAACCTGAACGGTCAAAAGCAACTGACTTTACGCCTTTTTCAATAGCGCGCTCAGCAATTAAACGACCAATTTCTTTTGCCGCATCAACGTTACCCGTGTAAGAGTCGCTTGCTTTAAGAGACTTTTCTACAGTCGATGCTGCTGCCAATACTACTGACTCAGGGCTTAAAATCTGAGCGTAGATATGGCGTGAAGTACGATGTACCACTAAACGATTAACTTTTAGCTCTCTGAACTTCGCACGTGCTCGGGTTGCACGACGTAATCGAGATAATTTCTTATCCATATCGCGTTACCTACTTCTTCTTAGCTTCTTTACGACGAACATTCTCATCAGCATAACGAACACCTTTACCTTTATAAGGCTCTGGCGGACGATAAGCACGAATATCCGCTGCGACTTGACCAACCAACTGTTTGTCAGCACCCTTGATAACAAGCTCTGTTTGGCTTGGAGCTTCAGCTGAAATACCTTCAGGCAAAGCGTATTCTACAGGGTGAGAAAAACCTAGAGTAAGGTTAATAGACTGACCTTTAACGGCAGAACGATAACCTACACCAATAAGCTGGAGCTTCTTTTCGAAACCATCGGTAACACCTTTGATCATGTTATTGATCAAGGCTCTTGCAGTACCTGCTTGAGCCCAACCATCAACAGCACCCTTTTTAGGGCCGAAAGTAAGTTGTGATTCTTCTTTAGAAATCACAACAGAGCTGTTTAGGCTTCGAGTTAATGTTGCTTTGCTTGACTTTACAGTTACAAGCTTATCATCAATATTTACATCTACACCAGAAGGAATTGTAACTGGTGCTTTAGCTACACGAGACATAATCCCTCCTTATGCTACATAACAGATGATTTCGCCACCTAAGCCTGCACTACGTGCGGCTCTGTCTGTCATCACACCTCTAGAGGTAGAAACAACAGCAATGCCTAGACCGGCCATTACTTTAGGTAGCTCATTTTTACCTTTGTAAACTCTTAAGCCAGGACGACTTACGCGCTGAATTACGTCAACGACAGGTTTACCTTGAAAGTATTTTAAAGTCACTTCTAACTCAGGTTTAACAGATTCTGTTACTGAGAAGTCTTCAATATAACCTTCTTCTTTTAAAACTTTCGCAATAGCTAGCTTAGATTTAGCTAAAGGCATAGCGACAGAGAATTTTCTCGCCACTTGGCCGTTACGAATGCGGGTTAACATATCCGCGATTGGATCTTGCATGCTCATTTATCATTCACTCCGCAGTAGGTGATTACCAACTAGCCTTTTTAAGGCCAGGAACTTCACCACGCATAGCAGCTTCACGTAACTTAATACGGCTTAGGCCGAACTTACGTAAAAATGCATGTGGACGCCCAGTTTGACTACAACGATTACGTTGACGCGAACTACTTGAATCACGTGGTAGTGATTGCAGCTTTGCGACAGCTTCCATACGTTCTTCCGCAGAAGTAGCAGGGCTCACAATTAACTTTTTAAGTGCTTGACGCTTTTCAGCGAATCGAGCAACTAACTTAGCACGTTTTGTTTCACGTGCCTTCATTGAAGTTTTTGCCATGACTCTACCCTTCTACTTACGAAATGGAAAATTGAATGCTGACAACAAAGCACGTGCTTCTTCGTCTGACTTAGCATCCGTTGTGATGGTAATATCCATACCACGAATCTTGTCAACTTTATCGTAATCAATTTCTGGGAAAATGATTTGCTCACGTACACCCATGCTGTAGTTACCACGACCATCGAAAGACTTAGGGTTAAGTCCTCTGAAGTCGCGAACACGAGGAATTGCTATGTTGATCAAACGATCTAAGAAATCCCACATGCGCTCACCACGCAATGTAACTTTACACCCGATAGGATAACCTTCACGAATCTTAAATCCAGCAACGGATTTACGCGCTACAGTTACTACAGGTTTTTGACCGGCTATAGCTGTCATGTTCGCCACGGCATGTTCCATGACTTTTTTATCAGTAACAGCTTCACCCACGCCCATATTCAGAGTGATTTTCTCAATCCGAGGGACTTGCATGACACTATTGTAATCAAACTCTTTTTTCAAGTTAGGTACAACAGTCTCTTTGTAGGTATCATGCAGTTTCGCCATCGTCTACTCCAATTTAACCGATTAATTCATTATTCGATTTGAAGAAACGTACTTTTTTACCGTCTTCAAAACGAAAACCAACACGATCTGCTTTTCCGGTAGCGGAATTAAAGATCGCAACATTTGATGCATCGATAAGGCTTTCACGTTCAATGATACCACCTGTAACACCTAGCTGAGGATTTGGCTTTTGATGTTTCTTCACCATGTTAATCCCAGCAACAAGTAATTTACCTGTTGGAGTTACTTGAGTAACTTTTCCGCGCTTGCTTTTATCTTTACCTGCTAAAACGATGACTTCATCGTTACACTTAATCTTTGCAGCCATAGTAAACCCCTTATAATACTTCTGGAGCTAATGACACAATTTTCATGAACTGTTCTGTACGCAGTTCACGTGTCACAGGACCAAAAATACGAGTACCAATAGGTTGGTTGTTTGCATTAAGCAAAACCGCCGCATTTCGATCAAAGCGAATCACAGAACCGTCTGGTCGACGGACACCTTTTCTAGTACGAACCACAACTGCGTTGTAGACATCACCTTTCTTAACTTTTCCGCGAGGGATTGATTCCTTCACAGAAACTTTAATGATATCGCCAATGCCAGCATAACGTCGATGTGAACCGCCTAAAACCTTAATACATTGTACGCTGCGAGCACCGCTATTATCGGCAACTTCCATCGTAGATTGCATCTGGATCATCTGATGTGCTCCATTATCGTTTCAATACTGCTTTCCAGTAAATGGAATGCGAAATTAATAAACTCTTTTTCTCACGAAATGGGAGTATAACACCCCTGTCTAAAGAAAAACAGTCACAAATAAACGGCTCTCATAAAATAGAGCCGCTTTAGCTTGATTTATTTATAATCGCTATAAATTATTAAGCTTTTTCTATACGCTCAACCAAAGTCCAAGACTTAGTCTTAGAAAGTGGTCGACATTCGCGAATACTCACAAAATCACCTTCTGCACATTGATTTGCTTCATCATGCACATGTAACTTTGTTGTACGCTTTACGAACTTACCGTATAAGGGGTGCTTAACTTTACGCTCGATTGCAACCGTAATGGACTTATCCATTTTGTCACTCACGACACGACCTTGCAAAGTACGAATCTTATCCGTCATTATGCACCTACCTTTTTATTAAGAACAGTCTTAACGCGAGCGATGTTACGGCGAGCATTACGTATCTGATGAGTCTGATTTAACTGACCAGAGGCGTACTGTACGCGTAAACTAAATTGCTCACGCAATAAGCCTAGAAGCTCAGCTTGGAGCTCTTCTACGCTTTTGTTTGTTAATTCACTTGCTCTCATCACATCACCGTTCGAGTTACAAAAGTTGTTTTAACTGGTAACTTAGCAGCAGCTAAAGCAAATGCTTCACGCGCTAGATCTTCGGCTACGCCGTCCATCTCATAAAGCATCTTACCTGGTTGAATTTGGCAAACCCAGTACTCCACATTACCTTTACCTTTACCCATACGAACTTCGAGTGGTTTATTAGTAATAGGCTTATCTGGGAAAATACGGATCCAAATTTGACCTTGACGCTTAACATGACGCGTCATAGCACGACGCGCAGCTTCAATCTGACGCGCCGTAATACGACCACGTTCAGTTGCTTTTAAGCCAAATGTACCAAAGCTTACTTGATTACCGTTATTTGCAAGACCGCGGTTACGACCTTTATGCATTTTACGGAATTTCATACGTTTAGGTTGCAGCATCAGTCTCTCTCCTTATTTACCACGAGATTTACGTTTTTGCTGCTTAGGCTTAGGCTCTTCAGTTTGTGTTGGTAAACCGCCTAACACTTCACCTTTAAAGATCCAAACCTTAACACCTAATACACCATAAGTTGTGTGTGCTTCAGCAGTTGAGTAATCAATATCAGCACGCAACGTATGCAAAGGTACACGACCTTCACGATACCATTCAGTACGTGCGATTTCAGCGCCGCCTAAACGACCACTTACTTCAACCTTAATACCTTTAGCACCCAATCTCATTGCATTTTGAACTGCACGCTTCATTGCTCTTCTGAACATGACGCGACGCTCTAGCTGCGATGTAATGCTTTGAGCAACAAGCTGAGCATCCAATTCAGGCTTACGAATTTCAGCAATGTTGATTTGAGCTGGTGTACTTGAAAACTTAGAGATTGCTTGGCGCAACTTCTCTACGTCTTCACCTTTTTTCCCAATTACAACACCCGGGCGAGCCGTGTGAACTGTAATACGGATACTCTTAGCTGGACGCTCAATGACAATTTTAGAAACACTCGCACTTTTTAACTTTTCGCTAAGAAATTGGCGAATTTTCCAATCGCTATGCAAGAAATCTGCATAATCTTTGTCTGCATACCAAGTCGAGATCCATGGTTTAGTAATGCCTAAACGAATACCATTAGGATGTACTTTCTGTCCCATTATGTCTCTCCTAGCGCTCAGACACAACCACAGTAATGTGGCTGGTACGCTTGTTAATTCTATCCGCTCGGCCTTTAGCACGAGGCATAATGCGTTTCATCGTCGGACCTTCATCGACAAAGACTTTCGCAACTTTCAAATTATCAATATCTAAGCCTTCATTATGTTCAGCATTAGCAATTGATGCATTCAAAACTTTCTTCATAAGTTCTGCTGCGCCTTTCTTACTGAAAGTTAAAACTTCCAGAGCTTTAGCAACAGGTAAACCCCGAATTTGATCCGCGACTAATCTTGCCTTTTGAGGCGAGGTGCGAGCAAAACGGTGCTTTGATAAAACTTCCATCTTAAACTCCTAATTAACGCTTCTTCGCTTTCTTATCAGCAGCGTGGCCGCGATAAGTACGTGTTGGCGCAAATTCACCTAACTTGTGACCAATCATTTCGTCTGATACGTAGACAGGTACGTGCTGACGACCATTATGGACGGCGATGGTTAATCCAATCATATCTGGAATAATCATTGAACGGCGAGACCAGGTTTTAATTGGTCGCTTATCGCTTGCTTCCAACGCCTTCTCTACCTTCTTCAGCAAGTGTAGGTCAATAAATGGCCCCTTCTTGAGAGAACGTGGCATGATGTATCCTCTTATTTCTTATTACGACGACGTACGATAAACTTATCTGTACGCTTGTTTTTGCGAGTTTTGTAACCCTTAGTCGGTGTTCCCCATGGAGAAACAGGATGACGACCACCAGAAGTACGGCCTTCACCACCACCATGTGGATGGTCAACTGGGTTCATCGCAACACCACGAACCGTAGGACGAACACCACGCCATCTACTTGCACCAGCTTTACCAAGCTGACGAAGCATATGCTCAGCATTACCTACTTCACCAATTGTTGCACGACACTCTGATAAAACTTTACGCATCTCACCAGAACGTAGACGCAATGTGACGTAATCACCATCACGCGCAATAATCTGAATGTATGCGCCAGCAGAACGTGCAATTTGACCACCTTTACCAGGTTTCAATTCAACGTTATGTACTACGGTACCGACAGGAATATTACGCATAGGCAATGTGTTACCTACTTTAATATCCGCGTCCATTCCAGAATAGATAGGATCGCCAGTTTTCAGACCTTTAGGTGCTAAAATATAACGACGCTCACCATCTGCATAAAGCACAAGCGCGATATGAGAGCTACGATTTGGATCGTACTCTAAACGCTCAACCTTAGCTGGTATACCATCTTTAGTTCTTTTGAAATCAATAATACGGTAATGTTGTTTGTGTCCACCACCAATATGACGTGTCGTGATACGACCCATATTGTTACGGCCACCAGACTTTGATTTTTTGTCTAGTAACGCTGCAAACGGCTTACCTTTATGCAGATCAGAATTTGTCACTTTAACAACGTGACGGCGACCCGATGAGGTAGGCTTACACTTAATAACAGCCATTGATCAAACTCCTCTTACTCTGCGCCGCCAGCTAACTCAAGGCTTGAACCTTCAGCTAGTGTGACATAAGCTTTTTTCCAATCGTTACGACGACCAGTTCTAGCTCCGTGACGCTTTGTTTTACCTTTACAAACCAAGGTACGAACAGAAGCAACCTTTACACCTTCGAAAAGTTTTTCGACCGCTTTTTTAATTTCAGATTTACGAGCATCTTTTGCGACCTTGAAAACCACTGTATTGGTATTTTCATACGCTACAGAGCTTTTCTCAGAAACGTGAGGTGCTAATATCACTTTTAATAAACGTTCTTCAAGGTTCATGCTAACATCTCCTCAACTTGCTTAATTGCATCAGCAGTCATTAGGACCTTATCAAAACCAATCAAACTCATAGGATCGATACCAGATACATCGCGCACGTCAACTTTATATAAGTTACGAGCCGCTAAGAATAAATTCTGGTTTACTTCTGAAGTCACAATAAGAACATTGCTTAAATCAAGTTCTTTAAGCTTTGTTGTAAGCTCTTTTGTCTTCGGCTGTGCAAGATCAAATTCTTGAACTGCAACTAGGCGATCTTGGCGAACCAATTCAGACAAAATGCTTCTCAAAGCTGAGCGATACATTTTACGATTTACTTTCTGAGAGTGATCTTGCGTTTTTGCAGCGAAAGTTACGCCACCACTACGCCAGATAGGACTACGAATAGTACCTGCACGAGCACGCCCCGTACCCTTCTGTTTCCATGGCTTTTTACCGCCACCTGAAACTTCAGAGCGTGACTTTTGTGCACGTGTGCCTTGGCGAGCGTTTGCTGCATAAGCAACAACAACTTGATGAACCAAAGCTTCGTTAAAATCACGACCGAAAGTAGTTTCGGAAACATTAAGAGCGCTTTGAGCGTCTTTCAATAATAATTCCATGACTATCTCCCAGTGTTAAACTTTAACAGCAGGCTTAACGACAACGTCAGCCCCAGTTGAACCTGGAACAGCACCTTTGATCAGAAGCAAATTACGCTCTGCATCAACACGTACTAATTCCAATGATTGAACAGTCACTTGCTCACTACCCATGTGTCCAGCCATTTTTTTGCCTTTAAAAACACGACCTGGTGTTTGGTTTTGGCCAATTGAACCTGGAGCACGATGTGCAAGCGAGTTACCATGTGTCGCGTCTTGCGTACGGAAATTCCAACGCTTTACAGCACCTTGGAAGCCTTTACCTTTAGAGCGGCCTGTTACGTCAACAACTTTGACATCAGAGAACATGTTTACTGTATACTCTACGCCTAGCTCAACTTTTTCAGCTTCTTCAGAAGGTAGTCTAAATTCCCATAAACCACGGCCAGCTTCAACACCTGCTTTAGCAAAATGTCCAGCTTGCGCCTTAGTTACACGATTAACTTTTTTTGTACCTGTTGTGATTTGTAGTGCACTGTAACCATCAGTTTCATTATTTTTAACCTGAGTTACTTTATTTGGCTCTACTTCAACAACGGTTACTGGGATTGATGCACCGTCTTCAGTGAAGACTCGTGTCATTCCCAACTTACGACCTACTAGACCGATAGTCATTTCATAAACCTCATTCGATTTAGATCATTATTTCAAGCTGATCTGAACATCCACACCAGCAGCAAGATCTAACTTCATTAAAGCATCCACAGTTTTTTCAGTGGGTTCTACAATGTCAAGAAGACGCTTATGTGTGCGAATTTCGTACTGATCTCGCGCATCTTTGTTCACATGCGGAGAAATCAAAACTGTGTAACGCTCTTTACGCGTTGGTAGTGGAATAGGTCCACGAACCTGTGCGCCTGTACGTTTAGCAGTTTCAACTATTTCCGCAGTTGAAGTGTCGATCAAACGGTGATCAAATCCTTTCAAGCGGATACGGATTCTTTGGTTCTGCATTGACCAGAGCTCCCAAAATTACGTGTGAAAAAAAACCACCGCACCTCACTTCCTTTATTTGAGGAAATGAAGCCAGCAATTAAATACTAACCATTGACTTCTTATTGAAGTCCTGTCACAAGCGACTAAAACAACTAGCCACTAAATAATCGATGCAATTATACACACATCTATAAGGAATGCAACCCCCAAATCAGGCAATAAACTAGAGCTTCCCATAGGTGCTGTTGAGAGCTATTAGGGGGTATTTAGAGCTATTTCAGATATAAGGTAGGATATCGGGACTATCATCAATCAGGTTTAAACATTTACCTCGCCCCTGTCAATAGAGGTAAATGCCATGCTATAGTAGATAAAGCAAAATAGATCGTACAGAAGGCAAAGCCTATTATCTTAAGAGCTAGAGCTTAACTCTGCCGAGTTAATGATATTGGCTCTAAATTTGGCTTTATTTTGTTCGTCTAGGTCAAACCGAGTACGTATAGGCCTTAACTCACCCTCTATGGTCTCATTCACATCATCAATCCCTGTTCTACTTTTATTGCCCTTGGACTTACCCACTAAGTATCTCAGTGATAAACGAAAGTTCTTGGACTCCTCTATAACAGGGCAGGTGCCATGTAGAGTACAATTATGCCACATAGCAGCATATCCAGCAGGTCCTTTCAGAACATGATCTTGGCATATTATCGTTCGCTCGCTATCGCTGGTATATTGCCATTGATGCTGGGTCTGCTCTACTCTGCTCAGCTTATGTGGAAAGAGGGTTGCGCCCATTTTATGCGTATTTTTAAGTAGGTGTAAAGGGGAGTCTTCCACATCAACATCATGCAGATAGACATACAAAGTAAGAAATGTAGAGGGATCAAGGTCAGTTTTACCTTGTGGCCAGTCTATAATATCCTGATGAAAGTCAATTCCTCTGAAATAGGTGATATCGCGATACTCAGGTTTAATATAGCAGCCCAAATTAGCGACATTCAAGCCTTTAATCTCGCTTCTCACCCAATCAGGTAACCAAACATCAGGTACGCCACAGATCGCTTTTTTGATGACCACCTCATAGTCATCCCCAAGCATATAGCTCAAGCTCTCCTGAATTTCGGAGTTCTGCTCAATCAGTTTTAACTCATCTTCAAATTGATTGAGGAAATTAAAGTCTTGACTTGGATTACACTTTACATGAACAGGCTTGGCTCTATAGCTTTCTTCTGATAAAAAAATTTCAGGCCCAAATTCACGAGATTCAAGCATTTTTTGGTAAAGCACTTTCATTTTTTCTTTGTTAAAAAGCTGACCAAACAAGTACGCTCCTTCTTTTTTTAAATTATCTAAATAATCCACTTTTAATTCCTTCTAAAATTTATATTTTATCTCATGAGTATCACTTTTACTCAAAATAAGTACCACGAAAAGATAACCTAGATCAACATAAAATTCTAGTAAAATTATAATTATAATTATTGAGCTTATCTTATATTTGATCATCAAAAGTGTTTAACACGGCTTCTTTTTGTTATAGTATTTTAAATAATCTAAATCTCAAGGAATAAAGAGTACGCTATGAAAAAAGCACATCAACTAGGCCATGAAATGCATCACCTATGCCGTGATCTTTTCCCTATTTGTCGAAGTTTAGCAGGACCCGGTTTCAGACAATCTTTAGATATCCTCAAACAAATACTACCAGACCTATGCGTCCACAGTATCCCTACTGGAACCACATGCTTTGACTGGACCATACCTAAAGAATGGCATATACAAGATGCTTACATCATCACGCCTGCAGGTCATAAGATATGTTCATTTAAGCAATCTAACCTGCATGTTGTCGGTTATTCAATACCTGTCAATCAAAGTATATCTTTAGCAGATCTACAACAGCACCTTTACTCTCTACCAGAGCAACCTGCTGCCATTCCTTATATTACCTCTTATTACAAAGAATCTTGGGGCTTTTGTATCACTCATGCTGAAAGAGAAACCTTACAAGAAGGCACATATCAGGTTGTCATTGATTCATCTCTACAAGATGGTGTACTCAACTATGGTGAACTGATTATACCTGGAGAATCTAAAGAAGAGATCTTTCTCTCTTCATACCTTTGTCATCCGTCTATGGCAAATAATGAACTCTCTGGTCCTGTTGTAGCAACCTACTTAGCTAAATGGATTGCTAGCTTACCTCATAGACACTATACATACCGCGTCGTCATTATTCCTGAAACGATCGGCTCTATCGCCTATTTAAGTACATGCCATGAACAGCTAAAGCAGCATGTCATAGCTGGCTTCAACTTATCTTGCATGGGGGATGATCGAAGCTATTCCTACTTACCTTCACGTAAAGAAAATACATTAGCAGATAAAGCAGCGCTGCATGTGCTGAAACACCATCATCCTGATTACAAAAGTTACTCTTATTTAGACAGAGGCTCAGATGAGCGCCAATATTGCAGTCCAGGTATTGATTTACCTGTTTGTTCTGTGATGAGAACCAAGTATGGCGAATACCCCGAATACCATACATCTCTTGATGATTTAGGTTTAGTTACTCCGTCAGGTTTAGCGGGTAGCTATGAGGTTATGCAAAAAGTCATCAAAGCACTAGAGCACAACGAGATACTACAAGCTGTACTACCTTGCGAGCCACAATTGGGCAAAAGAGGCCTCTACGCTCTAATCAGCACTAAAGAATCTGGAGCCTTAGTTGCCAATCAAATGAACTTACTCGCCTACTGCGATGGCACAATGGATTTAATTGATATCGCAAATAAAATTAAAGTCCCCATCCATGAACTTACCGATATCATACAAAAACTTAAAGATCATCAACTCATCAAGAGCACTAGATATGACGCGTATACCTCATGAATTACAACAGCTAAGGTATCATTTAAATGATCCAGTGAGTGAAATGCTCTTTGTGCATTCAGGCGTCACCAAAGTACGCAATTATGTAACTGAGCCTCTTAATACAAAAAAGCCTGATGCCTTTTTATCTGCGCACGTGAAACTACTTCAATCCCTTGCTGATGAAAGAGTTTTAGTCTTTCCAACTTTTAATTATCAATTCTTTAAATCTGGAACATTTGATGTGAACCATTCAGCATCTGAGATCGGTTTACTCAGTGAGTATGCCAGACAGCATTATGCAAAGTGGCGATCCTTTGATCCTGTTTTTACTTTCAGTGGGCAGAAACTTTGTGCGGATACATGGCTCATACCCCGAGAGATCGTTCGGCCTTTTGGATTAGGCAGCTCTTTTGATATGCTAGTGCAGCAAAAAGCACAAATTCTTTTTTATGGCTGCGATCTTGCTTCAGGTACCCTAATTCATCAAGCAGAAGCTTTAATAAACATACCTTATCGCTATCAGAAAACATTCCGAGGCTCTTACCGCTCGCACGACAAAGTATTTGATATTCAATTCACGTCACATTTTTGGCCTTGGGGTACCTCTTTAAGTTATGATTGGGATCAGCTGAAACTTGATTTAATCAATGCACGCCTACTGCACGTGATCAAAAACTCATGCAGCGTTATTCGTGCTGATTTATATATAGAATTCTTGCTAGAAAAGCTTCAAGCGGATCCTCTATCACTGCTCAGTCAAAAATCAAGAATTTGGGTTGAAGATAAGTTACAAGCATTAGGAAGACCCTTTCAGCAAAGTGACTTTGAAATCCTAACCATGGCATAAGGTATAAGACATAGATTTGTAACATCCGCAATAAAAAACACCGACTTCAATGAAGTCGGTGTTTTTGTGTAAGACTGAGCTGTCTAAAGATTAGTCAATAATCTTAGCTACAACACCAGCACCTACTGTACGGCCACCTTCACGGATAGCGAAACGTAGACCTTCGTCCATCGCGATTGGGCAGATAAGCTCTACAACCATCTTGATGTTGTCACCAGGCATAACCATTTCAACGCCAGCTGGTAGTTCAATCGTACCTGTTACGTCAGTTGTACGGAAGTAGAACTGTGGACGGTAACCTTTAAAGAATGGAGTATGACGTCCACCTTCTTCTTTAGAAAGAACATAAACTTCTGACTCAAACTTAGTATGAGGAGTGATAGAACCAGGCTTAGCCAAGACTTGACCACGCTGAACGTCTTCACGCTTAACACCACGTAGAAGTACACCACAGTTCTCACCCGCACGACCTTCGTCAAGAAGCTTACGGAACATTTCAACACCAGTACATGTTGTTGTTGTTGTGTCTTTGATACCAACGATTTCAACGTCATCACCAACGCGGACTAGACCACGCTCAACACGACCTGTTACAACAGTACCACGACCTTGGATTGAGAAAACATCTTCAATTGGAAGAATGAAATCACGATCGATATCACGCTCTGGCTCTGGGATGTATGAATCTAGCGCGTCAGCTAGTTCAATGATCTTGTCTTCCCACTCTTTCTCGCCTTCTAGTGCTTTAAGAGCTGAACCTTGGATAACTGGTAAGTCGTCACCTGGGAATTCGTACTCAGAAAGAAGTTCACGAACTTCCATTTCAACAAGTTCTAGCAACTCTTCATCGTCAACCATGTCACACTTGTTCATGAAGACAACGATGTAAGGAACACCAACCTGACGTGAAAGTAGGATGTGCTCACGAGTTTGTGGCATAGGACCATCAGTTGAAGCAACAACTAAGATAGCACCGTCCATCTGAGCAGCACCTGTGATCATGTTTTTAACATAATCCGCGTGACCTGGGCAGTCTACGTGTGCATAGTGACGTGTAGGTGTATCGTACTCAACGTGTGAAGTAGAGATAGTAATACCACGCGCACGCTCTTCAGGTGCGTTATCGATTGCAGCAAAGTCTTTCGCTTCACCACCGTTAACTTTTGCTAAAACGTTTGTAATAGCAGCAGTTAGAGTTGTTTTACCATGGTCAACGTGACCGATCGTTCCCACGTTTACATGGGGTTTGGTACGTTCAAATTTTTCTTTAGACACGATCTTTTCCTTTTATCAAAAAAGCTAGTAGCTATAGCATAGTACTAGCATATTAACAAAACTAGTTAGCTTCAATAATTGCTTGTGCAATATTTTGTGGTGCTTCGTTATATTTCAAAAATTCCATTGAGTATGAAGCACGACCTTGGGTTGCTGAACGCAGGTCAGTTGCATAACCGAACATTTCAGACAATGGTACTTGTGCACGTACTAGTTTGATACCTGCTACACCATCATCCATACCTTCGATCAAACCACGACGACGGTTCAAGTCACCAACTACATCTCCCATATAGTCTTCCGGCGTTGTTACCTCAACCTTCATAACAGGTTCGAGTAAAACAGGGCTTGCTTCTAGAGCACCCTTTTTAAACGCCATAGAGCCCGCAATCTTAAATGCCATTTCGTTAGAATCAACATCATGATACGAACCATCAAACAAAGTTGCTTTAACATTTAATACTGGGAATCCAGCAAGCACACCTTGTTCCATCTGCTCAACGATACCTTTTTCGACAGCTGGAATATATTCACGAGGAACAACACCACCGACAATTTCGTTGACAAATTCAAAGTTGTTTTCTGTCTCTTCAGGTAAAGGTTCTAACTTCAACCAAACATGACCGTATTGACCACGACCACCTGACTGACGCACAAACTTACCTTCAATCTCAACACCACTACGGATCGTTTCACGGTAAGCAACCTGTGGTTTACCCACGTTACACTCAACGCTAAACTCACGACGCATACGGTCGATGATGATATCAAGGTGAAGCTCACCCATACCAGCGATCAAGGTTTGACCTGATTCTTCATCAGTCTCAACACGGAAAGAAGGATCTTCTGCAGCTAGCTTACCTAGTGCAATACCCATTTTTTCTTGATCAGCTTTTGATTTAGGTTCAACAGCAATTTGAATCACTGGCTCTGGGAATTCCATGCGCTCTAAGACAACTTTGTTGTCAATATCACACAAAGTGTCACCTGTAGTGACTGTTTTCAGACCAATAACTGCTGCAATATCACCTGCGCGTACTTCTTTGATTTCTTTACGGTCATTCGAGTGCATTTGTACCATACGGCCAACACGCTCACGCTTCTGCTTCACAGAGTTGTAAACAGCAGAGCCAGAGTTCAATGTACCAGAATAAACACGTACGAAAGTTAAAGTACCCACAAATGGGTCTGTTGCAATCTTAAACGCTAATGAGGCAAAAGGCGCATTGTCATCTGCATGACGTCTTACTTCTTGACCATCATCGTCTTCACCTTTAATGGCTTCAACTTGGTTTGGTGCAGGTAGATATTCAATGACAGCATCTAATACAGCTTGAACACCTTTATTTTTAAAGGCTGAACCACATGTAGCAAGAACAATTTCATTCGCTAATGTACGTTGACGCAGGCCTGCTTTGATTTCTTCTTCTGACAGCTCACCTTCTTCAAGGTATTTTTCCATCAGATCTTCAGAAGCTTCAGCTGCTGCTTCAACCATATTCATGCGCCACTCTTCAGCTAGGTCGAGCATGTCGGCAGGAATATCTTCATAGGTAAATGTTGTACCTTGATCAGCTTCAGACCAGTTGATCTTCTTCATCTTAACTAAGTCAATGACGCCTGCGAATTCATCTTCAGCACCAATGTTAAGTTGAATCGGTACACAGTTTGCACCTAAGCGATTCTTGATTTGCTCAACAACACGCAAAAAGTCAGCACCAGCACGGTCCATCTTATTGACGAAAACCATACGAGGTACTTGATACTTATCTGCTTGACGCCATACTGTTTCAGACTGAGGTTCAACACCAGAAGAACCACAAAATACAACAACAGCACCATCAAGAACACGTAAAGAACGTTCTACTTCAATCGTGAAGTCAACGTGTCCTGGCGTATCAATAATATTGACACGATGTTCATCAAACTGCGCTTGCATACCACGCCAAAATGTTGTCGTAGCTGCTGACGTAATCGTGATACCACGCTCTTGCTCTTGTTCCATCCAGTCCATGGTCGCTGCGCCATCATGAACTTCACCGATCTTATGAGAAAGACCTGTATAAAACAAAATACGTTCCGTTGTTGTGGTTTTACCAGCATCAACGTGCGCACAGATACCAATATTACGATAGCGCTCAATAGGGGTTGTACGAGCCACGATAATATCCTCTTACTAAAACCTAAGTTTTAGAAAAAAGCATTGTGCTTCACTTAAAGCACAATGCATAGTTAAATAATTACCAACGATAGTGAGCAAACGCTTTGTTCGCTTCAGCCATACGATGTACATCTTCTCGTTTCTTCACTGCAGAACCTTTGTTCTCAGCAGCATCTAATAACTCACCTGCTAAACGGTAAGCCATTGATTTTTCACCTCGTTTACGAGCAGCTTCAATTAACCAACGCATAGCCAATGTATTGCGACGTACAGGACGTACTTCTACAGGTACTTGGTATGTTGAGCCACCAACACGGCGAGACTTCACCTCGACCGCAGGGCGTACATTGTCTAGAGCGACTTCAAAGATATCTAAATGTTCTTTGGTACTCTTTCCTGATGCAACATCTAGCGCATCATAAATAATTTTTTCAGCAACAGATTTTTTACCATCAAGCATAAGTACATTGATGAACTTAGCTAGAATCTCACTGTTAAACTTTGGATCAGGTAATATTTTACGCTGTCCAACAACACGACGTCTTGGCATAACAATTCTCCACTTCAGGTGATTCCAAAACAAATTAATTAAAAACTCTATTTAGGTGAGCTTGGCCTTACTTTGACTTAACGAAGAATGTTAAGACTTTGGTCGCTTAGCACCATACTTTGAACGTCCTTGACGACGATCATTTACGCCAGCACAATCAAGTGCACCACGGACAGTATGATAACGAACACCTGGCAAATCTTTTACACGACCGCCACGGATCAAAATAACACTATGTTCTTGTAAGTTGTGACCTTCACCACCGATGTAGGAAGTCACTTCAAAACCGTTAGTCAAACGAACACGCGCAACTTTACGCAATGCTGAGTTTGGCTTTTTCGGTGTTGTTGTGTATACACGTGTGCACACACCACGTTTTTGAGGGCACGATGCCAACGCAGGTACATTCGTCTTTACGACTTTTGGCTTACGAGGCTTACGTACCAACTGATTTACAGTCGCCATTAAAAGCTCCTAGTTGGTTACAAACTAATCTAAACAAGGTGAAAATGTCCCCAAGTAAGGGGAAGCGAAATTTTAGAGCGCAAAGAAGGAACTGTCAAGAAATAGCCCTTGAATCTCCTTAAATAGCGCAAATTTTGCCTTTAATTTCGCAAAAACACCCAATTATTTTACTTTCTATACAAACACACTTCATCGTGTGTCTGTATAGAAGTAGCACGCTTACTCTAAGAGTCGTTATTAGAGGTTGCATTGAGCAGGTCAGCCAAGCTTTGCTCTGCGACCACCGATGAAGATACAGTATCATTCTCAAAGGTATCTTGAGCAGTAGCTTTAGCTCTCTGCATATGGTGCGCATAACCTGTTCCAGCAGGAATCAGTCTTCCTACAATGACATTCTCTTTCAAGCCGCGTAGGTTATCCACCTTACCTGCAACAGCAGCTTCGGTCAATACACGCGTTGTTTCTTGGAACGACGCAGCAGAAATAAAGGATTCTGTTGCAAGAGATGCTTTGGTAATACCCATAAGCTCTCTTTCAAACTGAATCTCAGGTTTGCCTTGTGCTTCACGTTCACGGTTTTCAACCTTAACGCGAGCCACTTCCACTTGCTCACCTTCTAAGAAAGTTGAGTCTTGTGGGCTGGCGATAATACACTTGCGCAACATTTGTCTAATAATGACTTCAATGTGTTTGTCATTGATTTTTACACCTTGTAGGCGGTAAACATCTTGAACTTCATTGATAATGTATTGCGCAACATGATGCACACCACGGAGCCTTAAAATATCATGTGGTGATTCAGGTCCATCAGCGATAACCTCACCTTTTTCAACTTTTTCACCTTCAAAGATATTTAAATGGCGCCATTTTGGAATCATCTCTTCATACGCTTCAGCACCTTGGCTTGGCGTAATAACTAGACGGCGTTTACCTTTGGTCTCACGACCAAATGAAACTGTTCCTGAAATTTCAGCTAAGATAGCAGGCTCTTTTGGTTTACGCGCTTCAAACAAATCAGCAACACGAGGTAGACCACCCGTAATATCACGAGTCTTCGAGGATTCTTGTGGAATACGAGCAAGCGTATCACCGACATTAATCATCGCACCATCTTCCAAGTTCACAATCGCATTACTTGGTAGGAAGTACTGCGCTGGTACATCTGTACCAGGAATGAAGACATCTGCACCTTTGCTATCGACAAGTTTCATCATAGGACGTAACTCTTTACCGACGCTAGTACGCTGAGATGGATCAAGCACAACGATAGAAGATAGACCTGTTACTTCGTCTGTTTGACGTGTAATCGTCACACCATCAATCAAGTCAACAAACTTAACCTGACCTGCCACTTCAGTGATAATAGGATGCGTATGTGGATCCCAGTTTGCAATAATTTGCCCAGCAACAATTTCACCGTTTTCTTTTGCTTCAAGCACTGTACCGTAAGGTACTTTATAGCGCTCTTTTTCACGACCTAAGTCATCAATTGTTGCCAATTCAGATGAACGAGAAACGATGACCAGCTTGCCTTCAGAGTTTTCAACATACTTCGCATTGTGCAGCTTCAACTTACCTGCATGCTTCACTTGTACGTTGTTTTCTGCTGAGGCTCTTGATGCCGCACCACCAATGTGGAACGTACGCATCGTAAGCTGTGTACCTGGCTCACCAATCGACTGAGCAGCAATAACACCGACTGCTTCACCCATATTAATAATGTGACCACGTGCCAAGTCACGGCCATAACATTTAGCACAGACACCAAAGTCTGTTTCACATGTAATCACCGAGCGCACTTCAACTTCATTGACTGAGTGCTCTTCAAGCAGATCACACCAAATTTCATCAAGCAATGTGCCAAATGGGATTAAGACTTTATCTTCCGTACCCGGCTCGAGAACGTCACTGATCGTTACACGACCTAGAACACGTTCACGTAGCGGCTCAACCACGTCACCACCTTCGATAAGCGGTTTCATGACTAAACCTTTGGTCGTACCACAATCTTCTTCAATGGTCACTAGATCTTGTGCCACATCAACAAGACGACGAGTAAGGTAACCAGAGTTCGCGGTTTTCAATGCCGTATCAGCTAGACCTTTACGCGCACCGTGCGTCGAGATAAAGTACTGAAGGACGTTCAGACCTTCACGGAAGTTCGCAACAATCGGCGTTTCGATAATAGAACCATCAGGCTTTGCCATCAAACCACGCATACCTGCTAACTGACGAATCTGTGCAGCACTACCACGAGCACCCGAGTCGGCCATCATGTAGATACTGTTGAATGAGTCTTGCTCTTCTTCAACACCTTCACGGTTGATGACTTTATCTTTCGATAAGTTCGCCATCATCGCTTTCGATACTTTTTCGTTCGCACTTGCCCAGATATCAATCACTTTGTTGTAGCGCTCACCCGCTGTAACAAGACCAGATTGGAACTGATCTGATATTTCAGCCACTTCACCCTCTGCAGACTGAATGATCTCTTTCTTCGCTTCAGGAATTTCCATATCGTTGATACCAACAGATGCACCTGAAACCGTTGCATAATGGAAACCTGTATACATAAGTTGGTCAGCAAAAATGACCGTATCTTTCAAACCAAGTTGACGATAACAAGCATTTAACAACTTAGAAATCTGCTTTTTACCCATGTTTTGGTTGACCAGATCAAACGAAAGTCCCTCTGGTACAATTTGGAATAAAATAGCACGACCAATCGTTGTATCAACAATACGTGTTTGAGGTGTTTTTTGACCTTCAGCATCTACTTGATACTCAGTGATTCTGACTTTCACACGAGCATGTAATTCAGCTTGCTCTGTACGATAAGCTTTTTCAGCTTCAGCTGTAGAAGACAACAACATACCTTCACCACGACCATTTACACAATCACGGCTCATGTAGTACAGACCCAAGACAACATCTTGAGAAGGTACGATGATAGGCTCACCATTTGCAGGTGATAAGATGTTATTCGTTGACATCATCAATGAACGTGCTTCAAGCTGTGCTTCAAGTGTTAACGGTACGTGTACCGCCATTTGGTCACCATCGAAGTCAGCGTTATAAGCCGCACAAACAAGAGGATGTAACTGAATCGCTTTACCTTCAATCAGAACAGGTTCAAATGCTTGAATACCTAATCTGTGTAGTGTTGGAGCACGGTTAAGTAATACAGGATGCTCACGAATGACTTCATCTAACACATCCCAAACTTCTGCAACTTCGCGTTCAACCATTTTCTTGGCCGCTTTAATCGTTGTTGCATAGCCACGTGCTTCAAGCTTGCCATAAATGAAAGGCTTGAATAACTCTAATGCCATTTTCTTAGGTAAACCACACTGATGCAGTCTCAATGTAGGACCTACTGTAATCACCGAACGACCCGAGTAGTCAACACGCTTACCTAGAAGGTTTTGACGGAAACGACCTTGCTTACCTTTGATCATATCTGCCAAAGATTTCAATGGACGCTTGTTTGAGCCCGTGATCGCACGACCGCGACGTCCGTTATCAAGCAAGGCATCAACAGACTCTTGTAACATACGCTTTTCGTTGCGTACGATAATGTCTGGCGCTACAAGCTCTAAAAGACGCTTCAAACGGTTATTACGGTTAATCACACGACGATATAAATCGTTCAAGTCTGATGTCGCAAAGCGGCCACCATCAAGAGGAACCAAAGGACGTAAATCAGGCGGAAGAACAGGTAAAACTTTAAGAATCATCCACTCAGGCTTATTGCCTGAATTATAGAATGACTCCATGATTTTCAAACGCTTCGTAATCTTTTTACGTTTTGTTTCAGAGTTAATTGTGGGTAACTCTTCACGCATCTCATTGATTTCTTGCTCAAGATTAATTTGGCTCAATAAAGCAAGAACGGCTTCTGCGCCCATTTTCGCTTCAAATTCATCACCATACTCTTCTAACGCATCAAGATACGTTTCTTCAGTCAGCAATTGACCACGCTCAAGGCTTGTCATGCCTGGTTCAATGACCACAAAAGATTCAAAGTACAGAATACGCTCGATATCTCTTAAAGTCAGATCAAGCATTAAACCAATACGTGAAGGTAAGGATTTTAAAAACCAAATATGTGCAACAGGGCTTGCAAGATCAATGTGTCCCATACGCTCACGACGTACTTTAGACTGTGTGACTTCAACACCACACTTCTCACAGATGACACCACGATGCTTCAAGCGCTTATACTTGCCGCATAAACACTCATAATCTTTAACTGGTCCAAAAATGCGCGCGCAAAATAGACCATCACGCTCAGGCTTAAAAGTACGATAATTAATCGTCTCTGGTTTCTTGACTTCACCAAATGACCATGAACGAATCAGATCAGGAGATGCCAAACCAATTTTTATCGCCTCAAATTCCTGAGTCTTATTTTGCTGTTTTAAAAACTTTAATAAGTCTTTCACGATCTTCTCCTAGAAGAAGTTAAACTTTACGGACTCTCGGAAGAGTCCGTGCTCAAATATGCAAAACGAACCTAAATTATTGGTCGCCTTCATCTAACTCAATGTTAATACCTAAAGAACGAATCTCTTTTAACAGTACGTTAAATGATTCAGGCATTCCTGGTTTCATTTGATGATCGCCATCTACGATGTTTTTATACATCGTTGTACGACCATTCACATCATCAGATTTTACAGTAAGCATTTCTTGCAGTGTATAAGATGCACCATAGGCTTCTAATGCCCAGACTTCCATCTCACCAAAACGCTGACCACCAAACTGTGCTTTACCACCTAATGGCTGCTGCGTGACCAAGCTATATGAGCCTGTTGAACGCGCGTGCATTTTATCATCAACAAGGTGATTAAGCTTAAGCATATACAGGTAACCTACGGTGACAGAACGCTCAAACTCACGTCCAGTACGACCATCAAATAAGGTTAACTGACCTGAAGTTGGCAAGTCTGCCAAATCCAGCATAGCTTTAATTTCATCTTCTTTCGCACCATCGAAAGCAGGCGTTGCTGTAGGCACACCGGCACGCAAGTGCTTAGCGAGGCGAATGACTTCATCATCAGTAAAGCTATCAACATCGACTTTTTGCTTCACTAAATTACCTAAGCCATAGACAGATTTCAGGTAATCGCGCAGCTGAGCAATCTCTTTTTGCTCTTCAAGCATAGTGTTAATTTTGTCACCAATACCTTTGGCTGCTGCACCTAGATGCACTTCAAGAACCTGACCGATGTTCATACGTGATGGAACACCTAGCGGGTTCAGTACGATATCAACAGGATTACCTTTTTCATCGTAAGGCATATCTTCAACAGGAACGATAGTCGAGATCACACCCTTGTTACCGTGACGACCTGCCATTTTGTCGCCTGGCTGTAGGCTACGCTTGGAAGCCAAGTACACTTTAACAATTTTTAAAACACCAGGTGCTAAATCGTCACCCTGTGTAATCTTACGACGTTTTTCATCATATTTATTGTCAAAGTCTTTGCGCAACTCTTCATACTGATGCATGAGTTGCTCAAGTTCAACTTGCTGTGCTTCATCGCTTAAGCTTTGCTCAAATAACTGCTCTTGGTTCATTTGGGCTACACTTTCAGCACTTAAGCCGTTACTTTTAAGCAACTGACGCGCACGATTTAAAATGCCATCTTCAAAGATTTTAAACTCTTCGCCTAAATCTTTTTTGATTTCTGCAAGCTGCATTTCTTCAACTTCAAGCGCTCTCTTATCTTTCTCAATACCATCGCGAGTAAAGACTTGTACATCAATCACCGTACCATTCACTGAATTAGGCACACGTAATGAACTATCTTTCACATCGGATGCTTTTTCACCGAAAATTGCACGCAGAAGTTTTTCTTCCGGAGTAAGTTGCGTTTCACCTTTTGGTGTAACTTTACCTACCAGAATATCACCACCTTTTACTTCAGCGCCGATATAAACAATACCTGACTCATCAAGCTTAGATAATGCAGACTCACCCACATTAGGAATATCAGAGGTAATTTCTTCTGAGCCTAATTTGGTATCACGCGAGATACAAGTTAACTCTTGTATGTGAATCGTGGTAAAGCGATCTTCTTGAACAACACGCTCAGAAATAAGGATTGAATCCTCAAAGTTGTAACCATTCCAAGGCATGAACGCAATACGCATATTTTGTCCAAGTGCAAGCTCGCCCAAATCAGTTGATGGACCATCAGCTAACACATCACCACGCTCAATCGGATCACCATGCGCACAACAAGGACGCTGGTTAATACAAGTGTTTTGGTTTGAACGGGTGTACTTAGTCAAGTTGTAGATATCAATACCTGCTTCACCTGGTACTAGCTCACTCTCATTGACTTTGATCACGATACGACTTGCATCAACATAATCAACCGTACCGCCACGCTTAGCAACAACGGTTACGCCTGAGTCTACCGCAACAGTACGCTCAATACCTGTTCCAACAAGAGGCTTATCTGCTTTTAATGTAGGAACCGCTTGACGTTGCATGTTCGATCCCATCAATGCACGGTTCGCATCATCGTGCTCTAAGAAAGGAATCAAAGATGCAGCAACAGAAATAATCTGTTGTGGTGAAACGTCCATATACTGAATGTCTTCAGCACGTTTGAAAGTTGAATCACCATTGTGGCGACAAGGAATCAAATCGTCGAGCAATCTACTCTCGGCATCAACATTTGCATTCGCCTGAGCGATCACAAATGTACCTTCTTCAATTGCTGACAAATAATCGACTTGATCCGTAATTTTACCATCGATAACCCGACGATAAGGCGTCTCAAGAAAACCATAATCATTTGTGCGAGAGTAAGAAGCCAAAGAGTTAATCAAACCAATGTTTGGACCTTCAGGTGTTTCAATAGGACATAAACGACCATAATGAGTTGGGTGAACATCTCGCACCTCAAAGCCGGCTCTTTCACGCGTTAAACCACCTGGGCCTAATGCTGAAACACGACGCTTATGGGTGATTTCTGAAAGTGGGTTGTTTTGATCCATAAACTGTGAAAGCTGGCTCGAACCAAAAAACTCTTTAATTGCAGCTGAAATAGGCTTAGAGTTGATTAAATCTTGTGGCATTAAGTTATCAAAATCACCTAAGTTCAAACGCTCACGTACAGCACGCTCAACACGAACTAGACCAACTCTGAATTGGTTCTCTGCCATTTCGCCTACACTACGGATACGACGGTTACCCAAGTGATCGATGTCATCAACTTCATCTAAACCATTACGGATATCGATGATTTTCTTAATCACAGAAACGATATCATCTTTGCTCAGAACACCTTCACCTTGTTCGTCGCTCAGACTAAGACGGCGGTTAAACTTCATCCGACCGACAGTAGATAGATCATAACGTTCATCACTGAAAAATAGATTATCAAATAAGCCTTCAGCAGCATCTTTTGTTGGTGGCTCGCCTGGACGCATCATACGATAAATCTCAACGAGTGCTTCAAGACGATTCGTTGAACTATCAGCTTTTAATGTGTCAGAGATATAAGCACCGTGATCGAGCTCATTGATAAACAAAGTTTTAAACTCTTTGATACCAGCTTGAGAAAGCTGCTTGATATTTTCAAGGCTCAGCTCAGTGTTCACACTGACAATCACTTCACCTGTCTCTTCATCAATGTAATCTTTTGCTGCAATCTTACCTTCTAAGTACTCAAGAGGCACTTCTAAAGTCGTGATCTCTTGCTTCTCAAAAGTTCTGATGTGACGCGCAGTAATACGTTTACCTGCTTCAACAATGACATCGCCTTTAGCGTTCTTGATATCAAAACTTGCTGTCTCACCACGCAGACGCTCAGGAACAAGATCCATTTGAACGCTTTTCTTACCAATTTTGAAATCTGTAGTTTCAAAAAAGAGATCGATGATATCTTGAGTCGAGAAATCAAGTGCTCTAAGTAGAATCGTTACAGGTAACTTTCTACGACGATCAATACGCGTATAAAGAAGATCTTTTGCATCGAATTCAAAGTCTAACCAAGAACCGCGATAAGGAATCACGCGAGCATTATAAAGTACTTTACCTGATGAGTGTGTCTTACCACGATCGTGATCAAAGAAAACACCTGGAGAGCGATGGAGCTGAGATACAATAACACGCTCTGTGCCATTGATCACAAACGTACCATTTTGAGTCATCAATGGAATATCACCCATATAGACTTCTTGCTCTTTAACGTCTTTGACTGTACCCGGCGCTGCGTCTTTGTCATAAATCACGAGACGTAATTTAACACGTAAAGGTGAAGCGTAAGTAACACCACGGATTTGACATTCTTTAACGTCAAATTCAGGTTGACCCAGCTTATAGCTTACATATTGTAACTCTGAAGAACCTGCAAAGCTTTTAATTGGAAAAACACTACGAAAAGCAGCTTCTATACCATGCTCACCTGCAGCATCTTGTTCTATAAATTTACCAAATGAATCTATTTGTATCGAAAGTAGGTAAGGAATATCCAACACTTGTGGACGCTTACCAAAATGCTTTCGTATACGCTTTTTTTCAGAATAGGAATAATCCATTGAGGTTTCCTCTACTTGTCAATGATGAACCCAGTTTACTCATAATGAGCAAAACAATTTATCCCAAACCGTTAAGACAAGCACCTAACCAATAATCACTGCTAGGAACTACAATATATAAAATATAAACGGTGATAAAGCATATGAACTTACAGCGCAAAAAGGCTGATGATTAAAAAATCATCAGCCCATGCCTAAATAAATCTAGGCAATTAATTTTCTAAGCAGCGCTTACTTAATTTCAATCGTAGCACCTGCTGCTTCGAATTCTGCTTTCATTGCTTCAGCTTCTTCTTTAGAAATAGCTTCTTTCAATGGAGCAGGAGCAGATTCAACTAGACCTTTAGCTTCTTTCAAGCCTAGACCTGTTGCGCTACGTACTGCTTTAATTACAGCAATCTTATTGCCACCAGCTCCAGTTAGAATCACATCAAATTCTGTTTGCTCTTCTACTGCTGCACCAGCGTCTGCACCACCTGCAACGACTGCAGCTGCTGCTGAAACACCGAATTTTTCTTCCATAGCGCTGATCAGTTCAACAACTTGTGTAACTGACATTTCAGCGACTGCGTCTAAAATTTGTTCGTTTGTAATAGACATGTTAACTCTCTTTTATCTTGACAAAATATATATGTAAACTGTGTTTTTTTCAACAACAATTAAGCTGCTTCTTTCTGATCTCTAACTGCCGCTAATGTGCGAACCAGTTTACCAGCAGAAGCTTCTTTCATTGTCATCATTAATTGAGCAATTGCTTCATCAAATGTTGGCAATTTAGCTAGGAACTCAGCATCTGTTGTTACGCCTTCAAAAGCCGCTGTTTTAACAGAAAATGCTTCTTGTTCTTTTGCAAAGTTCGTAAAAATACGAGCTGCTGCCCCAGGGTGCTCATTCGAAAATGCAAGCAATGTTGGCCCTGTAAATGACTCTGCTAAACACTCATAGTCTGTTCCTTCTATAGCACGACGCGCTAATGTATTACGAACAATTCTCATGTAAACACCCGCTTCACGCGCTTGCTTACGTAAGTCATTCATAGCATCAACTGTCACACCACGAGAATCAGCTACAACTGCAGACAAAGCACCTTTGGCAGCTTCATTGACTTCAGCTACGATTGCTTTTTTGTCTTGAAGATTTAACGCCATTGAGGTTTCTCCTGGACTCTAGTAGGGAAGCCCTACTTGTTTCAAATCAACTTAACTTCATTAGAAGCTAAGTCACCTATACGGTGAAGAGCCAGTACAAAATATACTTGGGTTCTCTACACCATCTACGTAGGATATTAAGCTTTATCAGCGCCTACGGTCTTTGATGGGAACAAAACGTCCCAATCAATCATGCATAAGTCCAACAAGACTCATGCATTAAATCAGTTTTTAGTTATCAAAAACTAGAGAAGCTTGGTCAATTTTAAGACCAGGACCCATAGTTGTTGATAAGCTTACAGCTTTTACATATTGACCTTTTGATGAAGCTGGTTTTGCTTTTTTCAAAGCAACGATCAATGCTTCTAGGTTCTGCTTCAATGAAGCAGCGTCAAAGTCAACTTTACCAATTGTTGTATGGATAATACCGTTCTTATCATTACGGTAACGTACCTGACCTGCTTTTGCATTTTTAACAGCTTCAGCAACATTTGGAGTAACCGTGCCTGTTTTAGGGTTAGGCATTAAACCACGTGGACCTAAAATTTGACCTAACTGGCCTACAATGCGCATTGCATCAGGAGAAGCGACAACCACATCAAAGTTCATTTCGCCTTTTTTGATCTGTTCAGCTAAATCTTCCATACCTACTAGATCAGCACCTGCTTCTTTAGCAGCTTCTGCATTTTGACCTTGAGTAAACACAGCAACACGTACTGTTCTACCTGTACCATGAGGTAAAACAACAGCGCCTCTAACATTTTGATCAGATTTACGTGGGTCAACACCTAAGTTCACTGATACATCAACGCTTTCTAGGAATTTTGCTGCTGGAAGATCTTTAAGCAATGCTACCGCATCTTGTACATCGTACATCTTTGTTGTATCGATTTTTTCGCGGACAGCACGCATACGCTTTGAAAGTTTTGCCATTTTATTAGTCCTCTACCACTAAGCCCATAGAACGAGCAGTACCTGCAATACAGCGTACCATCGCGTCTGCGTCTGCACCTGTCATGTCAGCCGCTTTTGTTTCAGCAATTTCTTGAAGTTGAGCTTGCTTCACTGTACCTACTTTTTCAGTATTAGGACGACCTGAACCAGACTTAACACCTGCCGCTTTCTTCAACAAGAAAGATGCTGGCGGTGTTTTAGTTTCAAAAGTGAAAGAGCGATCGCTATAAACTGTGATCACAACAGGAATTGGCATACCTTTATCGAACTTGTCTGTTCTTGCATTAAAGGTCTTACAAAATTCCATGATGTTGACACCATGCTGACCAAGAGCTGGACCAACTGGCGGACTAGGATTAGCAGCACCTGCTGCAACCTGAAGCTTGATATAGGCTTGTACTTTCTTAGCCATGTTCTGTTTCCTCTGTTTGGGTTTTAGCGCAGGTTCATTTAAACCAGCTCCCCGTTAAAAAATAAGCCCGTGATCATACTACTTTTTAGTGCATGTGTCACGGACATTTTCTCTCGAATTTACTCTGCTTTTTCAACCTGAGAAAAGTCTAGATCAACAGGCGTTGCACGCCCGAAGATAGTAACAGCGACTTTCACGCTGCTCTTATCATAATCTATGTCTTCAACTGTACCGTTAAAGTCTTTGAAAGGTCCTTCTTTGACACGTACCACTTCACCCGGCTCAAAGAGTACACTCGATTTCGGAGCGCCATCGTTATCTTCAAGGCGTTGCAAAATAGCATCTGCTTCTTTGTCTGAGATAGGCATTGGGCGATCAGATGTGCCACCAATAAAGCCCATCACACGTGGAATATTACGTACCAAATGCCAGCTTGAGTCGTTCATCTCCATCTGCACTAAAACATAGCCTGGGAAAAACTTCTTTTCACTTTTACGGCGCTGACCTGATTTCATCTCAATCACTTCTTCAGCAGGTACCAGTACATCGCCAAACACATCTTCCATGTTATGCATTTTGATATACTCTCGCAGTACTTTGGCTACCTTAGTTTCATAGCCAGAGAACGCTTGAACGATATACCATTTTTTCTTCACATCAGTCATAAACCAATACCTATATACCTAAAATTAGATTCACGATTGTTACAAGTAACGAGTCAAGTCCCCACAAAATCACCCCAAACAAAGCTGTTACTGCAAATACAATCAAGGTTGTATTGGTTGCTTCTTGTCTTGATGGCCAAATGACTTTACGAACTTCTTTCTCAGATTCCTTTGAAAAAGCAACAAACTGCTTACCTTTGTCTGTTTGCAAAGCAATTACTGCTGCAAAAATAAGCGCTATCGCAACACCTATCGAACGGTATAAAACCCAGACATCATCAAAAACTTCGTTCACTGCGATTGCTACTGACGTTAAGACCGCAACAAAAGCCCATTTTATCAAGTCTAAACTACGACCATTTTGTACTTCACTATTGCTATTTGCCGTCATATCTTTATCTCACTTTAGCAAGCATACTAAAAAAACACACATTTCTAGTTCAGGATAGAAGAAAACACTTCAAGTTACCCTGAACATCAATTATAAGGCGCTTTTAGAATAAATTAATTGGATAATTAAAAGGGTTTGATTTTATCTATAATATGCGTATAAAACAAGGTATTTTTTGTACTTGATGATGAAATATGTACTTGTTCATGCTGTTTACACGAACTTAAAGTCAACATAAGCTTTTGGAGATGGTGCTGATAGGCAGATTCGAACTGCCGACCTCACCCTTACCAAGGGTGTGCTCTACCAACTGAGCTATATCAGCACTGTTCTGCGTGCAGTTTATTGGAGCGAGCAGCGGGAGTCGAACCCGCATCATCAGCTTGGAAGGCTGAGGTAATAGCCATTATACGATGCTCGCAATTGGTGGAGGGAGAAGGATTCGAACCTTCGAAGGCTGAGCCGTCAGATTTACAGTCTGATCCCTTTGACCGCTCGGGAACCCCTCCACGTGAAAAAATGGTGCCGACTGCCGGAATCGAACTGGCGACCTACTGATTACAAGTCAGTTGCTCTACCTACTGAGCTAAGTCGGCGCATCAT
>MDTC01096730.1_pt1 | contig 67169 bp, 46 predicted proteins | sample 811181 | NCBI WGS metagenome assembly MDTC01 (sample SAMN05326644, study PRJNA326480) | marine metagenome | isolation source: seawater | place: Pacific Ocean: North | collected 2011
AATACTACGTTTGTATTCTGTGCTTGTATCTGGAAGCATTTTGTCTTTTATAAACCAACTACTGCTATGCCACCTACGTGTATCAAAAACCATTGCTGTGCCAACTTTCCATTTGTATGCACTATGAAAATTTAAATCTGCATACTCTTTATAATATTCTGTACCAGATGGATTATATTTTAAAACTTCTTCATCGTATAGATAATCTGTTCTATAATTGTATACTTCGTCGTTGTCTTGATAACGCATTTCACCTTTTCTAAATTTTAACTTGCGAGGACTTTCTGCAATCTTGTTATAATTAACAGTGTAAGGTTGTTTGCAATTCCATTCCAAAGGTATTATAATTCCCATTACAACATAACAATCGTGTGTTATATAATCTTTATTAGGCTTCCAACTATTTGGAAAACTTAAATAATCTGTATGTAGTCCTGCAGGCTCTCCACTGTGGAAATATTCCCAAGTCCAATCATAATCTAATTCAAAAGTTTTGTTCCAATAATCTACAAGATATTTTTTTGTGTGTTTGCTTACATTATTAAATCTGTTAAAGTCGTTGCGTCCACTAACTTTTGCATCTTTACTATCGTATGTTGCACGGGCTTCTGGCAAATACTGCAAAGGATCAAAGTCTAATTTGTAAGAACCATATGTAGGTCTATGATTTTCATAATCTTCTAGTTTTATAAATCCTTGTTCCATTTACTTTCTTTCTTCTCTCTCAATTTTGTTTAATCCTTTGTCTGTTCCTCGTTCGTCAAATATTCCTTCTATTAAAAAACGCAAAGGTGTTCGCACACCAAATTGATGTTTACCGTTTTTGTCTTTTAACCAACCAACATGTATACTGTCTGTTTCTTCAAGATTAAAATCTGCACACACCTTTGAATATAGATCTCCATAATTTGCCCACCAATAGTCTGTGCCAAAATGTTTCATTGCTTCTACACCCAACCACATATCACTTACATTAGCATAAGCAAAATCATTCATAATAGCAATAGGCCCATTTACTCTTTCTTTTGTATATCTTATTCCAATACGCTGACTTCCCATTCCTAGTGCTTTACTTAAACTTACACTAACACTCTGTACAGCAGGATGTGTAACATCAAATTCAAAATTACGACACTGACCAAACCATGCGCCGTCAATATGCACAGGTATATCTCCCATATGACAGTAATCTAAAAGTTTATCAAACTCATTGTGATAATTGGTTGTGATACAACTAGGATAACTTGCTATAAAAACATCGCCCCTTCCTAAATCACTATAGTGTGTGATTTCTTTTACTGTAAAATCAGTTAAACGTCTATGATACTTGTATTCCCCTTTATAAACAGCTATATTACGACCGTGTAGCTGGTGTAACTCATCTAGTTGATGTGTAGTGCCTAAGATTGCATCTCTGCGTGTAAAGGTCTCTAAACCTGCATAGTGTACATGTTTATGCGACATAATCCATTCATCTATTGTTTTTAAAAATGTTTCTGTGTATGCATGAGGATCTTTAGGATATGTATTCATATCTAGATTTTGTCTAAATTTTGTAAACTTACTTAGGTACATAGGACGCTGTCTGCGTGTACCAAGCATTTCAAATGTTATATCTTCATACTTCATATTCATCTAACCAAGGCCAAAGTTTTTTCCAGTTTGTTCCTCTACGTGCATCAATTTCATTGAGAGTAACTTTTAATTGTTTAATTTTTTTATTATCCTGTTTTTGATTGTTTACTTTAGACCAAAATCCCTGTAGCCATTTAATTGTAGTAGGATTATTATGGTTTTTAATTGATTGTTCAAATTGTTTATCAAAAAACCCTGTAGGAAATACACCTACATCCATACCAGGTCTACCACTGGCAAAACTTATACTATGTTTTATAGGTCTAAAGTTGTGCCATTCTGCAACTTTTGCACATAAATCAGGTAATGTGTCCATAGTCAAACTAATTATAGTTCCATGAATTTCTATTGTAATGCTAGGATATTCATGTAATATAGTTTCAAAATTTTCTTCCCATTGTTTTAAATTCAAGCCTGTTCTTATATATTCTTGTTGAGGTCCCCAACAATCAAAACTACACACAAGTTGAAAATCTTTAATATGTTTGCGTTTTTGTAAATCTACTACTTTGTCTAATAATTTACGCATTCTCTTATTTTCGACTTTAAGATTAGAAAAAATAATAAATCTTGTATCAGGACAAGGGTTATTAAAAAAGAAATCAATATTTTGTTCAAACTCAGGCTGAAAAAACGGTTCGCCGCCTAATATTCTATACTCGGCAATATATTTTGCATGTTCTTCCATCCATTTCCAATGAGCCTTTAACATTTCTGGATATTGTTTTCTACTTCTTTCCATTTCTGCTAATTCGGCCGGATCTCTCAAACCAAATTTCTTTTCTTCAGCTTCCCATACTGTACTATATTCGCCGCTACAATATATACAATTTAAATTACATAAATTATTAAAATATACTTCAACCATACGTGGCGTCAATCTTACTTTTCTAGGATCTTTGTCCATCTCTACAGGTGCAAGATAATCATCTTGTTGTAGATCAGTTCTATCACTCATACCTCCTGCAAGTTCAATATCTCTACAGTACTCACACCCGTCTCCAGGCCATTTGCCTGCTTGCATTAATCTTCTATGTTTTATTTTTGTTGGTGTATTATGAAAATCAGAATAATTAGCTGGACTTATTGTATCAGATTTTACTCTATGACAACTGTTTGTACTACCTTCCATTAATCGTATAGTGCTCCATGTCCATTTGTACAAACACACAGGATCTTTTAATCCATATTTTTTTAAAAAGTCACCCATTATATAATCCTATCAAACCCATACCATCTTTCTAAACAAAAAAAGCAATTTCCGCAATGAACAGGAATTTTATTTTGTCCTAACTTCCAAGGAGGAGATTCACAACTGAATGTGTAAGGATACAACAATTCCATCATATTATAGCGTCTATATGCTTCTGCTACTCTTTTTTTATCATGGTTTACAAAAACTAAACCAGAAGAATCAAAACTCTTTGGTAATTTAATAGCCATATCTCTACTTATATCTCTAGTGGCTATTGCTTCATATGCTAACCTTTTATCAAAATTACATCTAACAATGTTATGATCAACAAGTTTTTTTAATTGATCAGCAGGCGGGTTTATAGTTAATCCACTATACATTCTTGTGATAGGATATCTTGTGTACGCTACTTTTACTAGTGCGTCTTGTCCATTGACATAATTTGTTTCACTGTGCCTGACAGACCTTGTTATATGATCTATAGGTGCTTTTCCAGTCAAATTTCTTACTATTCTTATAATTCTTTTAGCACTAGCTATGTACTGATTTTTAAAATTAGTGTCTAAGGTTACAACAACAATTTTTACATCGTCACGATCCTTAAACTTGTCACATACTGCATAGTATACAATAGAACTGTCAGCGCCTCCACTAAGTTTTATTAATACATATTGCTCACCTTGTGGCAAGTCTTGAATTAAGTTCATGCTACACTCCACTTTTCAACAACTGCATCTAGTTTACAAGGACATGCTTCGTAATTACACAGAATAGGATCATCAGGCAGTGTGTACCCTGTAAACAAATTACCAATACTGCCGCCAACATTTTTTGTACAACGTTTCATATTTCCATTTGGTTCAATCATTAATCTTTTTATACCTGCTGTACACATATAACCTTTAAACTTGTGCAGTCCTTGATCAAGAACTGTCATAAATTTTTTCTTTTCTCCGTTAAAATGTAAATTTCGTGGTATTTCCCAATCAATACCAAAAGGTTTCATTTTACTGTAATAACTGTTTTGTATCCATTCTCGCTGTTCATCTGTATATTCAAAGTAACTGTGGCCATGAATACTAGTTCTAGTAAATTTAGGAGTAATTTCTACATTAAGATCTTTAAGGCGTTCGTACAACTTAACTGCACGATCATAGTTGTCTGGAACGACCATTAGTGGAATACTTACACTTGCCTTGTGTTGCATAATCTTTGCTACTTCATAAAAATGATCGTCATTCATTTCTTCATAATGCCAACTTAAAAATACAAAAGCTCTGTGTGTTCTAAATTGTTCCCAATAACGCAAAGTTCTGCTTGCATTGGTACTAAACTCTACAAACACTCTATCATCACTTATTGTATCAACAAAATCTTGAAACTGCGGCCATACAGTTGGTTCGCCGCCTAGCACTTCGATGTATAGATATTTGTTACGTTGTTTTAATTTTTCGATTAATTTTAGATATGGTGTCCAATCTTTAGGCCAGCGACTTGTTCCGTCTCTATGATAATCACTGCAATAACTACAATTAAAATTGCAAACATTGTGTACAAACATTGTTACTATGCAACAATCTAAATTTTCACTTGTTATGTGCATCAAATAAATCCTTGTATTGCGGAACAATATCTAAAATATTTTGATTACGTACTTCGTCAAGTTTTTTAGTTTGATCTACAAAATGTTCTAACCATTCTTCAGAATAGTCTTCACTCATCATAAATTTCTCTACGCCGCCTAGCACTTTAAGCCAGTTATTTTTTACTTTGTCAGAAAAATCCGTAGTTTGTATCCAATCGTTATACTCTGCATAATGCTCAGAAACTTTTTGTTTTAACTCTGGTGGTAGAACTTTAATATTAAAATATTTAGGACTATGACACATGTGATGTGTAAGTATAGGCCTCATGCCGTCAATAGGATTAAATTTTGTAAGTCCGCTTTCAGTAAGTTTCCATTTCATAAATTCTGCCATATGAAAAACATTGTAAGGTGTAACTGTAAAAGCAAACCATGCTTTTAAATTTATCTTATCATTGTTTTGCAGTGTCATCATGTTTTTATATACTGCATCAAACTTAGCAGGTGTTCTTTGATAATTAAACACATCTCCAATTCCGTCAATACTTACACCTATACGAATTTGTTTGAACTGTTCCCATAAATGTACTAACCTGTCAGGAACCATTGTAAGATTACTGTTGTATTCAAGTTGAATCTTTTTACTTTTACCACTTGCTACTAAACGTTCTAAACTTTCTTGATGCTCTTCAATTATAAGAGGTTCGCCTCCTACAATATATAATTTTTTTGCATTAGGAGCATACTGTTCAAAGTTTGACCAATATCTATTGTTATTTTGAAACCAATCATATTGATCTGTGAACCATCTACCTTTTTTATTTTTTTGTAATTTAATACGTTCGTGTGTATCTTTGTATTCTGTCTTGCCTGTAACTTTAACAAAGTCATCATACCATTGATGGCTATCAGTAGGTCCGCACATACGACATTTTAAATTACAAAAATTTCCATAACGTATATCAATAAATTCTACTGGTAATTTTTTAGCATCAATAGTTCCATCTTCTTTTGTGTGCGGCAATACTTTTTCTAAACTAATATCACCAAACCATTTGCCCCAGTCATCATTTTCATATTCGCGTCTACTACGGATGCCATTTTTTTCCTCTTGTCTACAACGTTCACATTCTGGATGCCATTCACCTTTCATCATAGATTGCCGAACTTCTTTTAATATTTCTGCGTTACGTGCTTCGTCCCAATCATCTTTACCTGCATTATAAGGAGTACCATCTTTTTTCTTCATGATACCACGTTGAGGACTGTAGCTATTGGTATTACAACAAATACGCAAATCACCGTTATTACGCATATTAATACTGTTCCACGGAAGTGGGCAAAATGTACAATTACTCATTATACGTCCTTAAAAATATCTTTCATTTCTGGAAATGTTTTTGCAAAACTAATTCCGCGTTGTTGATCACAGCGTTCTAAAAATTCTTTAGTTTCTGGCAAACGTACACTCCAATCTTCTGATTCCATAAACTGTAGCATACCTTCTAGTCTGCTAATTCCATAACTTGCTTCACGCCATTTGTCATATGTTACTTTTCCTTTGTGCCAACTAGGAACACCTTTTTCCCAATTAGCTTCCCACCAAGGATAAAATTCTTCATACTTACGACGGCATTCGTCTTTAAACCACTTAGGCAATACTTTTACATTTAGGTGAGGTGGGTGATAAACAAAATGATAATTTATACCTCCTGCACCAAACGGCCACATATTAATTTTATTAAATCCTTCGTTTAGTTTCCATTTAATAAAATCTGGAATATAATAAATGTTTAGTGCTTGTACTGCACAAGCAACTGTAACTTCTACATTGTTACCTGTTTGCTTGTCAAGTATATGAAATACTTCTCTTGTGCGATCCCATTTGCTAGGATAGCGTATATAATCGTTCATGCTTTCAATGCTGTCAACGCTGTAATGAAAACGTACCAATTTAAAGTGCTTCCAGAGCTCGAATAAATCTTCTCTCCATTCAACACCATTGCTGTTGTAACGCAATTCAAGATCTTTTGCATATCCTTGACGAATACATTCTTCAAGTATTTCATAATGTTCCTCAATAATTAAACTTTCACCGCCTGCAAAATAAATCTGTTGCATGTTTGGAATTTGTTCATAGAACTGTTTCCAAAAAATTGGATTTTGTTTGTGCCAATTATAGCTACTGCCGTTGTAACTACCTTTGTCTTTCCATTGCATAGTTTCTTTAAGACTTGCGTTTTCAACTGCTGGAAATACTGCTTTCCAATCTTTGATCCAGCCTGAACTGTCATGTGGGCTACACATTACACAGGCAAGTTGACATTTAGTACCAAAGCGTAAATCAATGTAAGTTAGCTCAGGTGGCACACTGCCATCTTTATCTGTGTTTGCAACAAGCCTGTCTACATCAACACGTTGACTCCAGTAGTTTGTTTCCCACATACGTTTACTGTTATGTCCAGCGGCTTCTTCTTTGTAACATTTTAAACAACTAGGCGGCATTTCTCCGTTAAGCATTTGCTTACGGACATTTTTCATGTATGTACTATTCCAACTTGTTAAAAAATCACTTACATTTAGATTGTTAGGTTTGCCGTCTTCTGTTTTAAGGATACCTACTTGTCCGCCATGTTCTTTATCATTTGTTTTGCCAACCGAACTTGCATTAGCAGTACAGCATACTCGCATACTTCCGTCTGGTCTTGTGCTAAGGTGTACCCATGGAAGGATACAAAATGTGTCTGAGGGTGCTTTGTAATTCATTATATACGTACTTATTTCCTATACTATTTAAATTGCTCCGTAAATGGATCCCATTCAACGCCACACTTTTGAGCGCAAACTTTTAATTTACCATCTGCACAACTAGACTTATTCCAGCTAGTTTCTATGCGGTTGAATATACCTGTTTCAAAAACTTTCCATAATCCATTGCGTGTATCTAAAGATTTTTTATCTCCAATAAAATCCCATATTTGTTCTTTTGTTGGATCTTCTAACCACCATTTGTACATGCGTCCGGCAGTCCAACAGCAAGGCATAGCAAGCCCTTCTGCTGTAATATATAAACTATTATCTTTTTTAACTTTACAATCGACAGGCACTGCATCATAATAGTTGTCCATACTACCATATTTCTCTAAGAGTTTTTCTTGCTTGGTAAGTGCTTTGTTTTGGTATTTTGCTTCTGGTTTTTTGAGCTCTGTTGTATCTTTGCCTTTGCGATTTTTGGCTTGATGAGTTTCTTTTTTATTGGTTTTAGCATCTACAAATCTTCCTGTTTTCTTTGCTACAAATTTTTCAAAGCCCCATTCTTTTGACAGTGCTTCTGCTTCATCTACTTGATGTTGGTTATGTTCAAATATTAAAAAGTCCCATCTAGCTCTGCCGCCTGCTTTTGTAAAAGCTCGCATACTGCGTTCTACATTGTTCCAAACAACACCTTGCCTGTACAAATGATTAGTATCGCTAAGACCATCCACACTAAAAATAACTGCACCCATTCTACCAAAGACTTGAGCTAATTCAGTCCACCACACTTCGTCTCTTGCTCCTGCATTTGTATTCATGCTTAGCCAAATGTTTGTATTATGCTCTCTAAAATAACGGAAAATTTCTAGTGTATCACGTGCTACTATCGGGTCACCATGATTGCCGCACATATACATTGTTTTTAATTGAGAAATAAATTCAGGACTAAAAATTTTTTTACAATCTTCTAATGTAAGTTCATCTAAATTGAGGTGTGGATTTAATCCTTCTCCATTCATGTTGCGATCACACATAGGACAAGAGGCTTGACAATTTTGTGTTACCTCTAAGTGTATTGTTTTTATATCTTCGTATCTATACATCGTAAACTAATTTTATTTCTTTTCCTGGACCTACACGACTTGGTAAATCTCCGTATTGTTCTACATACCATTTAATTACAGCCTTGTACCAGTTTTCACTATTGTGATGTGCTTGCTTGTTAAACTGGTATATGTTGTTATTTGTTGCTTGCATTGTGCTTAGTGCCCTAGCACTTTCTTTTTGCAGTTCACGTCTTGTTAAATTACTTATATCCAATTTTCATAAACCTCCTGTACGTTACTAAATCTAACGTACCTTCAAATAGTGTTTGTGTCATCGGTGTTGATTTACTAAACATTTCAATATCTTTTGAACAGTTTACATGTTCTTCAACATCAATATAATCATTGCTTTGTAATATTACTAATTTACCTGCAGGTATTTTTCTATACCATTCGTCAAAGTTTACTATGTGTTCACAACTTGTGTTTACGATTGTATCTGGACTGTCACTTAAACTTGTTTCTACACCTTCGCTTTTTTGTACGGTATAATAATGTGTATTATAATCAATATCAAATATATCTTGCGTAGATGCTTTAAACTTCCAGCCGTCTAGTGCAAGATCACGATTAAACATTTCTGCAATATTAGCAACACCAGGATCAATATCAAAACTACGAATTTTGTTAAATTTAATATCTGCTTCTTGTATCATAGGAACAAGTGTAGCATACCAACCTGCACATAAAAATACAGTGCCTAAATCTACATCAAGACTTTTTAAATTATCTATAAGCCATTTTTTACTTTTAAGTTGTCCACGACTCAAACAGTCTAGATCAAATTCTATATTATTATTGACTAGATATTTCAAAGGTTTTACAAACTTACTTTGTGTATGTTTGTCAAGAACGCTCCACAACACATCTTTATTGTTTTCCATAGCAAGAATAATTTCATTTTTTACTTCAGGCTCAATTCTTTTCAATGCCCAGACATTTTTATCAAATGCAAGTTTTTTAAGATCTGTTGCTGTATCATGTTCTTCTAACAATCTAAACAGACTGTATGGATTTTCATCAACTAGTATTTTTCGTAAATCTTCGTTGCCTTGAATATATTTAAAAATACTAGTTGGGTTTTTTGTAAGAACTGCTTTTCGTAGTTCGTCATAGTCTTCGCCTAACACTCTAAACAAACTATACAAATTTTTATCAAAAATTGCTTTGCGAAGTTCTTCTTGCTCAGGAATAAGATTAAAAACTTCTGCCATGTTTTCTTGTATTACTGCTTGACGTAGTGTTTCATGTTCTTCACCTAACAGTCTAAACAAACTATGTATATTCTTTTCGAGAAAAACTTTACGTTCATCTTCTAGTTCTATACCTTTATCTTCTAGATATCTAAACAAACTATGATAGTTTTTTTCTTCTACAAACTTACGTAGATCTTCGTTACCTAATATACGTAACACATCAAGTAAATGACCATCATTGTAAAATCTTCTTAAGTTAGTTACTTTGTCACCGTATAATATTTCAAATCTATCAAGTAAATCTACTATAAAACTATCACGTGGTGCAAGTTGTAGTGTGTTTTGTTTAGACTGTACCTTAATCGGTACACTTTCTTGCGGTACATTTTCCGCTTTTGGAGCACTTTCTTGCACATCAATATCTGGATAGTCCTCATGGAAACGTTTTCTTAACCATGCAAAGTCATTTATTAGCCCCAGATTGTCCCTGCTAGAAAGGCCAAACTCCATACCAGCGGTAGCACCTGCCACAGCGTATTCCCCAAAAGGTCTATCGTGTCCCACGGTTGTCCAAGTTTTGAGTCTTTCATTAGTTTCGTCCTCCTTTTGTCTATCAATTACTTTACTGCTTAATTTTGCACATTCTCTAAATCCACTTTTCCAAGTTTCAAAAGGCCCTGTGTTGAATCTTGTTACTACACTTATCTGATCCATTTTCTTAAATTTAGTGCTAAGGCTAGTTGTCATATCCTTTGTTGTGGTGTCCATGTCTCTTGCCATTTGTGTAGGAAATAATTTAATACCACCATAACCGTAAACAAGATCATTTACAGGATTTTCACTGCGCCATACATGCACTGTATCTGTTTGTGTAGTTACATAATCAAAATTAAAGTCGTCTTTTAGTTCTGCATCGCCATCTATAATCCAAAACATTTCTGTTTCACAAATGTTTGCCGCGGCAACGTGTGCATTGTGTATACCTTTTACTCCGTGTATACGTTTTGCACGAGGATAGCGTTTTAACAAACGTTGATAGTTTTCATCTGCGTTTGGTTCCGCATAACTGATCATGACTATATCATATTCATTAGATTTGTTTTCAGGTTCTGGAACGTATTCTGCTGTAACATATGGATGCTCTGGACGTGGCGGGTTTCTATATGTTAGTTTATAGAATTTGCTTTGTTCACTTGTAAAAGGATGTGCAGGAATATCTACATCTAATTCGTAGCGTAGTTTTTCTCCTTGTGCAATTATTTCGTATGGTAGTTGTGCGTCAGGAACTTTGCTATACGTGTCTTTCCACAAACTATTTAGGTACTCAAAGTCACGTACATTTACATAGTTCCAATCTGTACACATTGTTTTGTACAAACCTTCTCTAGCACCAAAAATTGCCCACTTGCCGTTTTCTACATCTGTGCCTACTGTACACCAAACATATAAACGTTCTAAATTTTTAGCATGTACACTTCTCACATCTTGTGGTTTGATACCTTCTATCAAGGACATCTTTACGCCTTCTCTAAATCCTGCTCGCCATGCTTGTTGTGGTGTAGCATTGTTATGTACTGTACTCATTAGACTATTGATTTGTATGTACTCAAGGTCCCAACAAAAGTCAATACCAGCCGCAATATTATCAGGATCAGCATTTTCATGTGTTTTCATACGTAGAACTGTTTCTCTATCCCAGCATTTGATACCGCCATTGCCATAACGTAGTCCGTTAATGATATTATCAGCTGTCCAACTGATTACATGTCTGGACAAATCTACGCCTGGTTTAAAGTTAACTGCTTGATTAAGAAATTGTTCATCAATTTGATTATCACCGTCAATTGTTATAAATCTTTTTGTGTCAGATATCTCTGCACAAGCCTTGTGTGCGGCATCTGATCCTTCTACACCATGTATGCGTTTTGCCCAAGGCACTTTTGTAAGAAGATTAGCATAATTTTCTTCCGCATTAGGTTCATCATATGAAAGATAGATTATATCGTAGTCAATAACTTTAAACTGTGCCATGTACTAGTCCGTAAGAATCAAACACCATAGGTGTGTATATACTTACATCTCCCTTTTCTTCTTCGTCAATGAACTGAACTGTATGTCCATTTGTAATTTGTTCTACTGTTGCTTCAAATGTTCTAATCAACATATGTAAATCTCTTTTGTGTGTTACACTGAACCTACAAAGCCTATTAGGCTCCAGCAAAATATCTGTATTTCCCATTGTAACTTGCCAACTGCTGTTGTTTTTAGTAATCAAACAGTCTGCACTATCTATTGTAGGTACATGATGTATGATATCCTTGATATCATACGACACTTTAGGTTGCACATATGGTAATAATTTGTATTTCTTTTGTGCTACACTGTATTTTACAACATGTCTGTCTCTTAATGACTTATCTTCTGCAAACTTTACGTATAGGTCTTCATCAACCTCACAAAAATTGTCATCCTTGGGCGGCATATTTGTAAGTCCATTGATACGCCCAGTGTCTTTGTCAAATTTTACGTAATACATTCTTTGTACCTTTTCAACATTACATCACAAAAGTCTTTTTCTGTATAATGGAATACACCTTCTTGCTTGTAGTTGCCTATTTTCAAATCATTGTTCATATACCAATCAACTTTGTGTTGCCAACTTTCACCTACAGTATCCCAATTTTGTGCATGTAACTTCATATGTACAAAATTTACAAGATCTTTTGCTCTATCTTCATGTAATTGTAGCATGTCACACACAATAGCCGCACATACATCGATACTTACATGTTGCGGTTTGTGGTCTTTACAGTAAATGCTGTAAAATTCTTGCCACTCTTCTATAACAACTTTAAGTATAGCAAAAAATTGTTGTGCAGTTCTACATTTTTTGAAGTAATACATACCTACATACACATCTGGTAATAAATTCATTTCAAATGTCTTTCTATAATATCCACTTGACACTGGTTCACCTCTGTATGTTACAGGATTTTGTGTAAAGTAGATATCATAATCTGCAAAAAGATACCAATCTATTTTGTCTAACACTAATACGTCACTGTCTAGTACAATAGTTTCGTCATAAGGCGACAGTTCAAATGCTTTATATCTATTTTCAATTTTCCAATCACTGTCTTTTGCCTTGTCATCTGCCATTACAATTACCCTATCAAACACAAGATAGTATTCTTGTGGTACAGGATTATCAGTTACTAGTGTAAAATTTTTATTTCCACTGTATGTTCCACTTAATGCACACAAATATGCCTGTTTGACATAATCATCTTTTTCATTGTTTTGTGCAAAAATTAAAAAACCTTTACTCATAATAACTCCTCCAATGAAAATTTGTTCATAGCATGTATTGTCATGTCTTTTGTTTTTATAGGTGTAAATTTATTATTGCCATCATCTACCAAGAATGTTAATCTTCTGTTTGTCATTTTAAGTAAAATGTCTTTGTCTAGTGTGTAAAACAATTTGCCTGGCATAGGATGTACAAAGTCTCCTTTTGTATGTCCATTCATAATATGTGCCGCAATACTAAACGCAAAATCATTCCTAAATGTAGACTGTGTAATTTGATAGGTCATGCGATAGTGTTTCCAGTTTTCAGCAATATGTTTTACTAGATCAAAAAATATTTTGTTGACTACTGTTTTTCTAAAAAATACACAAGTAGCCCAATAAAAGTCTACTCCTGTTTCACTAATCTTATCAAACTCTTTGTAGTTTCTTGTTTGTGCAAGATCATAAGCATCTCTATACATACACAAATCATTAGGCTGGTCAAAGCAGTTGTGCAGTTGGCTATCGCAAACAATTACATCACTGTCAACTACTAATGTTTCATCATACGGTGAAAGATCAAAACTTTCAGCTCTTGCTGTATTTTTAAAACTTAGAGATTCAGAACCATGTCCGTTGTTATAAATTTTTGCTGTGTAGTCTTTTACATCTACTTTTATTACTCTGTCAAATAACGTGGTTCTGACATCTATATCTGTAACTATACTTGTAGGAAGATTACAAAATCTTTCCATACGCATTGCAAGATTTTTTGCCTGTTTTACATAGTCTATAGATTCGTTATTAAAAGCAAAGACTAATACGCCTTTAGTCATTAAGCAACCCTTCTACACTTCTTTTGCTTTTTAACATTTTTCCATATTCTATGCCATATGATGTTGTTGCTCTTTTGTGTGTATTTTTAAGTTGTGTGTAGAAGTCTAACACTTCATCAATATACAAAGGAACTCCGTTAGCATCAACAATCCAATAAGGCTCTCCTTGGTTGAGTGCGAAAGTTATAAGTTCTAATGTTGTTTTGAAAGCATGACCTTTGTAGTAAAGCATAAGGTCTTTTTCGTACTTTTGTTCTAAAATACGTTTCTTGTTTTTGAATGCTTTTACGTAATCAGCATACTCAAGTGCTTTAGATAATCGTTTGTCCATTTAGAGCTCCATTTGTATGCTAGTTTAGCATATCACGCCCTATTTGTCAACTATTAACTGCCCGAAAAGTTTGATTGTCTTGTAATTGTTGGTGCCGCTACAGATACATATGACCCACTTGCTGTAACATATCCTGCATGATGGGTTAAATTTCCTTGCACATATTCATCAATTGGTACAGTGCCTTTAGCAGAACTTGTACTACCTGTATCAGCTTCGTCCATTAGGATGCGGAATTCAATAACCGAGTCGCTAATATTTTTTCCTCTAATATAATAGTTGTTATCTGCATAAACACCACTTCCTGATTTACGGTATAGTTGTTGTTCGCTGTTTGTTAACTGATAGTTACCAATTGCACTGCCGGTACCACTATTGTCACTGCTTGTGTAGTTGTGGCCAAAACTTACTGTACCAGAATTACTAAGCATTGTTGCCCAGTCGTTTGTTTTTGCAACATTTCCACCTGATGCTGTGCTTACTAGATTTACTTTGAAAGTTATGCGTCCGCCTGCATTAAAAAAATAACGTCTTGCATTTGCACTAGTAAATGTTGCTCTGTAATATCCATTTAAACTTGCACGCCATTGAGAACCGAATGTAAGATTTGCTACTTCATCATCTGTTGTACTTTGTGTAGCATGAAGTCTAAATCTGTTAGGATCTGTTGAAATACTTGTTGTAAAAGCCTCATAATCTGCATAACCTTTTAGAATGTCACTAGGTTCATTATCATCATCTGCAATTAAATCTTCAACTGCTAGTGTAGCAATTGATGCTCCAGGGCCTAAATTTACTTGGTGTCTATAGATCCTATCTAAATCCGTAAACAAGTTATTCATATCACTTGCTGTAACAATTTTTTCTACAGGGACTTGATTGCTTGCTGTACTTCCACCGTATCCGAAGTTTCCAGAACCAACACCTAATACATCTTCGACAGTATTTTGTATGTTGTTGTATCTTACTGCTGTGATAATATCACCAACTGCCATTCATTCTCTCCACGTACATTTTATATACTATAGCAAATTTGTTTTACAAAGTCAACCATTAATACTTATTTAAATAAAACAAATTACGCTAGAGAATTGACAACTGCAAAAGCAGGCGCCTCTACATCAACATGAATGCCGCTGGCTCTGACATAGCCCATTTTAGCTTCAAGCAACCCTTGAATAGGTTCATCAATCTTGTAACCGCCTGGATTATGGTCGAAATATTCAATTTGTATTTGGATAGTCTTTGAATCAATTTCTTTTGCTCTGATGTAATAGTTGTTATTGCCATAAACACCAGTAGCTGATTTTCTAAAAATTTCTTGATAACTTGTTGTAAGATCATAATTACCAATACTCTGAACTACTCCTGTTCCGGAGGTAGTTGTTTCATTATAATTAAAACTAACTGTACCTGAATTACTTAATATATTTTGCCAATCTTGACTCTTTGCAACACTGTCACCACTTGTTGGTGGATTAGACAAAGAACTTACAACTGTTAAACTGCCTCCGCTGTTAAAAAAATGTCTACGATGATCAGCATCAGTAAAAGTAATTTTAAATTCTGTATCAATTGGTGCTGTCCATTGATTGCGTCTTTGATCTACTTTAGCATCAACGTCTGTACTACTTTGTGTCGATGCTAATAAAAATCTTTGACCAACTGTTTCTATAGTACTAATAATAGTTTCATAATCTGCAAAACCTTTTGTGACGTCACCGTCACTGTCAGCATCTCCTATAGTATCACCTACTGATATCTGGCTGATACTATTTGGAATGCCACCTGTTTGATGCACTCTAATTTTTTTTATATCTTCGAATAGATTGTTTATATCTTGTGCTGTTACTCTATTAGAACTGTTGACAATAGAACTTGATACTGTTTGACCGTAGCCTTCGTCACCGCTTCCTGTGCCTAATACAGCTTGTACTCTACTTTGAGCATTGTTATACCGCGCCGCGGTAATTAAATCTCCTGATGCCATTTGCCTTCCTCTTCACAGTACTTATACTTTAAGTACACACTCGATAATTTTTTCTTCTTGTTCTGTACTTGACTCTAATGCTACTCCAACTAATCCATTGCTTGCAATAGTAGAAGCTACTCCGTCTGCCCATGCATACACTGCCTGTCCTTTTGAAACTGGGCCAGTTACTCTCACAGGAACACGACCTTTAAGTGCTATTGCTTGTCCTTCGCTGTCTTCGTTCATTATCATTGCTGGATTTTCAGAAATAACTCCTATAGCAAAATCACTTGTTTTTGCCGCTCTAGCTTCTTCTTTGCCTCCAACTGCCATAACAGTTCCAACAGGATATTCTTGATCTGTTGTATACTTTTCTGCAATATCAGCATATTGAGCGGCAATCGCTGTTCCTCTAAAGAAATTAGCAGTAATATCACCACTGCTATCTCTCAAAGCAACTGTGCTTGCGTTTGCACTAGTTTGTCCTAGGTAAGTATTACCGTCAAACTTAATTGCTGTTGCTGTGTCTGCTGTACCTCTAAAGAAGTCTGCATAAACATCTGACCATCTTAATGCTGTTGTTCCAAGTGTATATGTTTGTGTTGCTCCTGGATTCATTCCTGTTGATGTGAATGTTGCACTGTTTGTTTGTTGACTTGATCCATTGTTTAATTGAATCTTAATTGCATTTGAAGTACCTTGCTCATTTGCAATTACACCTGTGTTACCAGTTACATAGATATGTAAACCTAAACTATCACCAATTTTTAAACCATTATTATTTTCAATATTAACTAATTCGTTAAATGATGTAGATTGACCAGCTTGCTGTGTAACAAAGTCTGCGGCATCAACACCGTTTAGTTTTAGTGCATTAGATGCTGTTCCCCAAAAATAATGGTTAGTGCTTGTGACACCGCCTGTGCTTGCAATAGTGTTTATAAGTGTAATACCTTTTTTGACAGTATCAAATCCTGTAATTGCATTAGCTGGATCTGTACCATCAATAGTAAATTCTTGTGGGCTAATAATAAAAATAACTTCATCATCAATTGTAGCAGTAATTACACTGTGATTAGTATTTTGTGTATCTCTAATAGTTTGACTACGCATCTGTGTTAAACCGCTACCAGTTCCTTGCGGTCCTACTAGGATCCAACTTGATCCATCATATGCATATAATTGATTATTACCACTATCAAACCAAAAATCACCTGATACTGCTGTTGCTGGTTGGGTTGAAGATACTTCAGCACCGCCTGTTGGCTTAAACACGGAACCGTCGTAGAATTTTATTTTACCAGTAGTACTATCATGCCAAATTTGACCTGCGATCGGTTTAGGTGGTTGTGAACTTCCACTAAAATTTTCTAATAAAAACAAGAAGTTTTCATTTTGTATTTCGCCATATCCAGCATAGTTCTTTCCAACAAACGTAAGATCTGTTGTAGTGTCTATGGTCCCGTCTTGCACAACAACTAAAGTTGCTCCGCTGTATTTGTTAATTGTATAAGCCATTGTTTTTCAACCCTTTATTTACATATTTATCTTAAACACTAGATACAAGATCTTGGTCAAATGTCCATGATCCACTGCTTTTCACATACCTTTTCAATGCTCTAGATACTGAAACTGTAACAGTACCCGTTGCATCTGTAAATCCAATATCCTGCATTACTGATTCGTTTTGCACTCCTGCTGAATCAACAGCAATAAACGATTTTGTAGCAACCGCAGTAATATCAATACCTGTCACGCTTGCACCGCCTAGTGTAGTACAGTGTATACGTGCATAAGTTCCATCTGATACATTAGCCGCAGGAACTAGATCTTCTAGTACTAGTCCAATTTGTGTATCATTAAGTCCTGTTGAGTCCATACTAAATGAAATACCAGCACCTGCAATTTCTTCATCAACATATTGTTTTGTTGCCGCATCTGTTGGGCTACCTGGTACACCTAGTCCGGAAATTCTGTTTGTGTTTGTAAATGTTATATCACCTGCAAGGTCAAAAGTAAGCCCTCCTAGGCTGTTAGTAATTGTGTTACCATCAATGGTTATGTTATCAACTGTCAATGCTGTAAGTGTGCCAACATTTGTAAGACTAGAATTTACAACTCCTGATCCTAGTGTTGTTCCTGTAAGAACATTTGTTCCATCAACCTTGTAACTATTACCACTTGTTACATTTAAATTTTCTGTTGTTGTCCATGCGTTTGGTGTTTGTCTCCAAGTAAACTTTTTATCTGTGCCAGTAACACGTACAATTAAGCCTGCATCATCTACATCTGCTTCAGGTAAAAGTGTACTATCACTTGTTATAGCAAGTTCAATATTTTTATCCTCAACACGCATACTAGAAACATCTATGCTTGTGCTAGAACCTTCTACAATTAAATTGCCTGTAATACGCATGTCTCCTGTCAAATCAAGTGTATGTGCAGGTGTACTATTCCAAATACCAACTCTTTTGTTTGTAGCATCTATATAAATTGCATCAGTTGCCTGTGCGCCATCTAATGTTGAAGTTATTCTAAATCTTAGATCATTATCTGTTACTGTTTGCGTCATAGCAAAAGTGTCGCCAATAACTTTTTGTTCTAAGTCTGTGTTAGGTCCGATTGTAACACCGTCACTATTTTGTACTGTAATTGTACCTGCAACAATCTGATCACCTGTTGTGCTTAAGAAACTATCTGCTGTAACTTTTGTGCCGTTTGATTTTAACAAACTTTTTGCAGAATCAACTGTACCTTCGTAAATAAAATTATCTTTATCAATAATGTTAATACCTTTTTTAACATTTCCTGTTATGCCATCAATTCTATATCCTACTGCTGGCTCAAATTCAACATTACTACTTACAGCAACTCTAGTTGTACCACTGTTACTATCACCAATGTATAAACTTGCTATTGTCCTAGCTCTATCAGTAGTATCTCTTATACTTTCAATTACCCAACCAGACACACCTTGTTGTTTTGTGTAAACTGGTCCTGCCAAAACAGGATCGCCTACACCATCATAAAAATATATTTGATCATTTACGTTGTCAATCCATAAATCACCAGCAACCATAGCAGGTTGTTCTTTTTGTACAAAAGGTCCACCTACTGCTTTAAAGATTGATCCTTCATAAACTTTTAAACGGGCATCACTTTTATCCCACCACAGTTGTCCTTCAATAGGATTGCTTGGAGAACTTGTGTTTGCAAAGTTTTCCAATATTTTAACAAAGTTTTCATTCAATGCTTCGCCAAATCCTGTGTAGTTTCTTCCAATTAATGAAATACTTGTGCTTGCAGTATCTAAAGTACCGTCAATTAAGTCTACAAGTAATGTGCCGTCTGTTTTATTAAGTTTATATGCCATTATACGTTCCCAGTGTAAATTATCCAATTTAAGGACATAAACGGATTCATAATGTCCAGAGGTTGCCCTGTAGTTCCTGCTACACTACCACTTGTGGTTGCCGCTTGTCCTTGGTTGTTTCCAGTAGGTGCATCGTATACCTGTGCTCCTGCTACAGATCCAGATCCTTTTACAGCATCTAATATTGTATAGAACTGTTGTTTTGCACCCGGATCACCAACTTGTAAATCGTGTTCGTGATCTGGTATTTGATTACCCGCGATTGTTACTTGTTCAACACCGCCTCCGTTACCAAGTTCATTACCTCTTACACCTGTAACTCTGTTTGCGGCTGTACCGCCCATATCGTCAAGACCCATAATTGTTCTGCCTCTTAAATCAGGTAAACAAAATAATTGGACACCGTTATCTGAAACTTCGTTACTTGGTTTAAAGTTAAAACCAATAGCTAGAAATAATTTTTGATAATCTGCTTGTAATACTTCACTACCATCACAAAGTAACCAATGTGTTGGTGCTTGCAATCCTGCATATGGCATTATAATGCCCGGCGGGTTGGTAGGAACTTTGTCAAGTAAATTTTCTACACGTAATCTATATAAACCTGTTGCACCCTGGACTCTGTTTACTAAGAATTCGTCTGAATCTTGTGCTGATGATGTTGAAGTTTTATTTGATATAAAACTATTACTTACAACTGTGTTAAATGTTTTTGTATTGCCGCCTTGTTGTCCGTCAAAAGTAATTGTAGGAGCACTTACTTCTCCTATCATTTGGAAACTTGTACTGCTAGATAGTTTATCAGCAGTTTGTGATGTACCACTAATGTTACCTGTTAAGTTACCTACAAATTGTCCTATAAATTGTGTGGCGTATATATTCGCATATTTGTTTGCATCTGATCCAATAGTCCTTACATTTGTTGCATCTGGTAATACATTTCTAGTTTCAATGTTTCCAATAATATCTACATTGCCACCTACGTTTAGGTCTCCTGCAATACCTGCTCCGCCTTTTACAATTAAAGATCCAGTACCAAAGTTTGTACTTGCTGTAGTACCATCTATAGTTATTGAATCACTTACTTTAATTTTACCTGTTACATCTAATGCTTCACTAGGCGCCGTATTGTTAATACCGATATTAGTTGTGCTATCAATACGCATCACTGTTTTAGTTGTGCCTTGATCGTTTACACGAACATCTAAACTAGAACCTGTTGCACTATGAGTAATAACACCTGTTTGACCTTCAACTGTCAAACGCATTTGGTTACCGCTACCTACAATAATACCTTCGTCACTGTTTACTTTTAATTGGTGTGTAGTTGTGCTAACTTTATCACCTCTTAAGAAGTCACTTGCTAACACAGGTGTATCTTCACCAGCAACAATTAAACTTTCTGCTTTTTCAGCAACACCGTAATATTTTCCTGCACCGTCACCTGTAATATTTGCTGTGCTTAAATTGACACCAGGTTTAATTTCTGAAAATCCGTTAATAACTGCTCTTGGTGAAAAAGTTTTTGTGCTTATAATTGCAATAGGTTTTGCTTCAACTTCAATTTGTAAAACATTGTAGTCAATGTTATCTTGACCACGAATTGTTTTTACATTTACACCTGTATTCAATCCTCCGGAAAATTCCGGACCAACTAATGTCCAACCCGAACCTGTATACAAATATAATTGCTGATTGTCTGTATCAACCCAAAGGTCTCCAGTTACACTTGCACTTGCTTGTGGTGCATTGGTTGCTTTTTTCAATCCGCCTGCCGCAATCCATTGAGTACCATCGTATACTTTAAGTCCTTCTTCTCCAGAAGAACTGTCCCACCAAAGTTGTCCTTCAACAGGATTTGCTGGTGGAGTAGTGTTTGCAAAATTTTCTAAAAGTTTTAAAAAGTTTTGATTAAATTCAACACCATAACTTGTTGTATTACGTCCAACTAAGTTTAAACTTGTTTGTGTGTTAATATCATTATCTTCAACAGTTAGACTACCTTTGTTGACCAAATCAGTAAAATTAATAGTATATGCCATTTATTATACTCCTGATAAACTTTGTACTCTTACTGTATAATCTATCTGTACAAGTCTGTTTAAAGACTTTTGTACTGGATGGAAAATAACATGTGTTAATAATCTTCCGCTACCATTCGGATTATAGCTCTTTAAACCAAGCTCATCAAATACATACAAGCTATTTGTATCACTTGCATTATCAAATGCATCTTGTCCTTCTGGTTCACCGTAATCTAGTAGTGCAGTAACAACAATATCTGTATAGTTAGTACCACTGACATGACGTGTTTCTGTTTTGTTTCTAACTGGATCAGTATTTGCTGTGCTTCTGTCATCTACAACTTTAGTAAATGTCTGGTTATACAAACTTGCATTTGTACCTGTTGAGTTTGGTGTTAGATATGTAATAATACCTGTAGGATCAACATTTGTTCCCCCATTACCAAAGCTCATTTCATAAATCATACCTTGTCCTTGGTTAGCAAGGCTTTCTGCTAACGCAATACTCATATTTTCATAGTGAATAGCATTTTTCTTGTCCACATACACTTCTTTGGTCATAGGATCAAAGATCTTTATGTGTCCACTTACTGCTACACCTGAATTTTCTTTTATTTTGTCTGTCATGTCACTTTCTCGCTGTTACTGTATTTATTTAGGTAACTCCGTTGTATTTTCTCTTAGGAAGTCAGCTATGTCATTTTTTGCGTCTGCTAGGCTAGTTCCTGGTGTAGTCCATGTCTGTCCTAAGCGTCTAACAACCACAATTTTTTCTTCTTCTTCAGGTGTGCGGTACAATGTAAGCGTACTTCCACTGAGTGTAAACTCTGGATCTAGCGTTACATCGCCTTCTGGACTATCTTGATCAATAAATCTAGTCACAAAAGTGCCTGCACTGTCCTTTTTGTCAACTTGATAATTGCTTATAGCATTTTTACGTAGTCTACGCCCTGCCATAAACACCTCAAACTCGTTGACGCTTGTTGGAGTAAAATCTAGCTCAAATACACCAGTTGTACCGTCTGGAGTGTACACTGTTGTATAAATCTCATCTTTGTATGGAACAGTATTCTGTGGGCTTTGATCTTCTACCTCAGTGCCTGCTGTTAACAAAGCATTTACTCCTGTACCTAGTGTGCCTCTTCTTAGCTGTCTTAAAGAATTACCCTGTTTAACAAGATATTCAATACGTTCGCCGTTTATAAACACAACACCCGGAATACGTGATGTTTTGTTTGGCTCAGCTAATCCAGTAGCACTTACTAGATCAATCTTTGTGTCGTACCAATTCAAATCATTAGCAAGTTTATACATTGATTTATCATCAATTCGCTTGTAATGTGTTCTATTCAGAACGTCTTTGAATACTCTGTACCCAAATTTTTGTGTAAGTTTTTCACCTGCAAATTCAATAAATTCTATTTTGTCATTTGCACTAATTGGTTTAACAATACGTAAATAATTTTTATCTTCAGTCAAATAGTAATCTACATTAGGCACAAGTCTATCACCATTAATAATAACCCAAACATATTCTGTATCTACTGCATCATTTCTAAGTTTTAATATACCATTGCTTAGATTATAATAATCTGCATAACTTTGTGTGCCAGGTACAAGAGTTTTTCTTGTAAGCATATCATATTTGGTTCTAGAAATATCTTGGCTATCATGATTACTTAAAGTTGTTACTTTTACTGTTGCGCCTAATGCGGGTGCAGTATCAAAATATAATTTATCTCTTGATTGAATAAATCTACGTGTGCTATCATCTGCTATACCTATGTATCCAAATGCATACTGGCCATCATTTATAACAAATATTTCTAAGTTATCTCCTACATTTCCAACGCCCGGCGATAGTGTAACACTCCCGTTAGCACCATTCCATCTATAATCAACATTTTTAACAATTAATTCATTATTTAAATAAACTTCAACTTCAGCATTTTGTATTTCACCTGCATAAAACTGCCAATCATCAACAGCATATTCTCTTGCACTTGTCATTGTAAAGTCAATATTATATCCTGTGTCTTGTAATACATCATCTACAGTTACAATAGTGTTTTGTTGTACAGGTAATCCTCCAGTAATTGCACTATTAAGTGTGAATATGGTTGTACTGCCATCGCCTGTAAATGTTTGAGTGCTTGTTGCACTATAGGATTGAGATGCACTATAAAATAAACCGTAATCAACAAGTTCACCATTTTGTGGCGGATGATTAAACTGTATAGCAATTAATCCAGCATCGTCACCGTATGTGCTATCAGTTTTGAACAATGTTGAAGTAATAGGTTCTCCGTTGATGTTTACAAAGTGTGTTGCATTGTCTACCCAAGTAACATTTGTAACAAAAGTATTTGTACTTCCATCTGCTACAAAATTATTAATGTCTAGAATTTTAGTTGCACTTTCACCTACAACAACAATACTTAACACTTGTCCTGAAGCTGGTGCTGTTGCAAATGTAATTGATTCATTTCTATAATCAACTGTATAATTTGTAACAGTGTTACTTCCTAATTTTACAAATACACCATCATTATTCATAGGTTTCATACCCATGTTAAATGTTGTAGTTGTGCCATCTGTAGTGTAAAAATTACTTTGGATATTACTTGCACCGTCATCTGGTCTATGATAAACTTTTATATCTACTGTATCAGCAATTTTTCCTGGTACTAATTCTTCAGGTCCAGTTGTGTTTACTGGTGTAATAAAATTGTCACCGTCAACAACTATTTCTGCGGCATCAATACCTTTTGCATTACTATAATTTAACTGCCCGCCTGTAAGTTGTGTATCATAACTTGCAGTGTCAGGTTTGAAACTTCCATCACTTGTTGTTTTCCTTATAATAAATGTATCACCATCTACTGTTGAAATACCAAGCGTATCTAGATCTAATTCAGTTTGTCCGGCGCCTGTAATACTTTGCATTAGAGCATTTTTGTTTGCACCAGGATTACTTAAATCAACAAAATTAGGGTCGTCAATTCTAACATTGTTTTTGTATATGTTGTATGTTACACCACTATCTAATGCATCTTCGGAAGCCCATTCCATAATAGTTGTAGAACCATCTATGTAAATTACAATATCTTCGTAAGTGTTATCATATAAATCGTATGGTTCAATACCATAACCTTTCGCTTCAAAACCTGCTGTTGCACTAAAGTCGAAACTTTTTACTTCTACGCCGCCAAAGTCAATTCCGTCCATTAGTTGTGTTACATCTTTACCAACCATTCCATCTGTTGGTTTGTAGTAACTTTCTATTCTGTCTTGTGCATTTAACAATGCTGGAGAAATTTCATAATTTACAGTAATAGCAGAACCTACCTTTGGAGGTGTAGTAAACAAAATTCTACCTTTTTCTCTTGTATATGTTTTTGTTGTATCTACAATATTACTATAACTATATTCACTTCTCAATAATTCTACATTATCAATTATTATTTGTATCTTATTTGCATTAATTGTAAGTGGCCATTTCAGATCGAAAATTTGCTGTGCGCCTGTACCTACAAAAGTTTCAGATTTCTTCACACTTAAGATGTATGGTGTGCCGGATACTCTGTCAAATTTGCTAATAACTTTGACCCCTCTTGCCTTACCTCTACCCATTACTGCTGTTGCTTTGGCATCTTTGCCTCCATCTTTGATGCTACCGTTGATTACAACTTCTGGTGCAGTTTTATAATTTTTACCAGGATTAGTTACTTCAATATAACTAATTTTATCTCCATTCAAAAATGCTATTGCAGTCGCTCCGGAGCCGCCGCCACCTTCAAGTGTAATTTTAGGAGCAAGTAAATAACCTTCACCTTTATCACCAATTTCTATACTTGTAATTTCGTGCCCTACATTATCTCTCCACCATTTATCTGGATAGTCACTAGTGCTATTACGTAGAGAAATAACAGTATCATTTTTTATAGTTGCTTTGCTAGGTTCAATTTGTTTTGTATTAAAATTATAACGTGGTGGTAAATCAAAATCTGTAACAACACTTCTCGTTGCTTCAGTTTTTTCATAAGCACTTACGTATTGACGTATTTTTGTTTTGAACGGTTTGACTTCGCTTATATAATCTTGGAAACTATCAATGTTATCGTTTTTATATGTAATTTTTTGTTGTAGTTCTCCAACATTATGAGTTGCATTTATAAAACTTGTTTTAAATGCCCAATCTAAATTAGGCTGTTCACTAAACGCATATCTTAAACTTGATAAGAACAATTCATTGTATTCAGTTTCTAAATCGTCAACAAATAAACTATCTCTAATTACTTCTAAAATAATACGTGTTTCTTCCACAGGCTGGTTATCATAAAATTCTGTATCAAAAGTATTTGTATCAAAACCAGTTTTATTTAAATCAGTATTATAAAGTGTGTCTAAAAATTGTATTGTAGCATCTTGTTTACCAATAACTTTGTAATTAACAGTGTAATCTTCATTTTCTTGGTTATCAATTTTTTCTAGAAGCAACCAACCGCCTGTGCCTACGCTGTTAATTTTAACTGTGCTTCCAATTGCATTTTCTAAACCACTCAATTGATAACTAAAATCTATTAAATTATCAATTTCTGTGAATTGATTATATCCAGTTGCATACCAATCAATATATTTCCAATATTGACTTACATTGTACCTTTGAGAAATAGTTCTATTGAATTTTGTACCATTAAAATTGTACGTGCTCCATTTACCTGCAACATTACTATCACTATCAATTAATACAGTAAAGTTTCTTACAGTTAGTGTAGTATTGTTGTCATAACCTTCGCCAGGATCAACTATATTCACACTAGTTATTTTGCCAACTTCGTCGATAGTAGTTTCAATAATTGCATCTCTACCAATACCATTTACAGTAACTTTGGGTCCTAGTCTATTTCTTGTTGTTGTACCAACTACATAACTTGGATCTTCATATCCTCTTCCTGCTTTTGTAATTGCTACACTCTGTATTTTACCGTCAGCAATAGTAGGAGTCAATTCAGCAGTTTCTCTTTTTGCTGTTCCTACGTATTGTAAGTCTTGATATGTATCAATATTAACATCATACTCACGTCCTGTAATCAAAGGTTTAGGATCATTTAATGATAATTTCGAAATATCAAATTCGTCTACAATTATATTATCTTTTACAACTGTGTTCACTCTTTCTATAGCCTGTTTTAGAGCTTCTGTTCTATTAATAAACATGCTTTGTCTTGGACTATTTTGTATACCGTATTTTGCTTTTGCACTTAAAGCAGGATCAGGCACAGTTCTACGTTTTGTATCGTAACCTATTAAACTATCAAACCATTTACGTTCAATATCTCTAGTAGGTTTACTGCTACCTAGACCTTGTGTGAGTAAACTATATTCATTATGAATATTTTGTGTTTTGTTATCTAAAGTATAATATCTAAGATTTAATGCAATATTTCTATCATCCATTACACTTGCACAATTAAACAATGTATATCTATTCTTGCCCATTAATGCAACAAATTTGTAACCTTGTCCTGCAGGATTTTGAATTAAATTTGTAACTTCATTTGCACTAATTTTTCTAAAGTCTACCGCTGGCACTGTTTTTTTATTTGCTACCCAATAAAAGTATTTTGCTTTACTTGTTTTTGCAATCGGATCCCATACTAAACGTTGAGAATACACACTATCATCATATCTAGTAACACCACTTATGCCTCTGCTGATGCCTTCATTAGTATCCGCAAGTTCATTCCATTCACTAGGCAATAGATCACTTTGCACCCATTCATACACTTGTACTCTTGTGCTTGGAAATACTTCTCCCCAATAATTTGTTTGATATGTAATATCATTCATTTGATAGTTGTAAAATTTAGCAGAACCTACATCCCACCATAACTTCCCTACATATGCATCGCCCCATGCATTTTCTTCATCAACCACTACATTACTATCACCTATGCTATAGGTAGCAGGATCATAATATGTTTTGAAACTTAATTCTTGTTCTGCTGTACCAGCAATCTTTCCTTGAACAGGATCAATAAAATCTAAATCTTCAACAATTACATTTGTTTTTGTATTGTACAAGAATACATTTTTAATGTTATCTATATCAACTTGGTCTATAGGAGTTCTGTGTTGCTTCCATGCTTTAGCACCAACAGTTTTTCTAAAGTCAACAATCTGACCTATAAACGTAACACCATCTGTACGTCTTGGCATTGCAGTATAAACGTGGTTTTCTCGTACAAGTAAATTTTTTCCAAAGAACATACTATCATCATCTTCGTAAATAAATTCTTGTGCATAAACAAGCGTATCGTTAATACGCTCGTACATGTATACCGCACCACTATCTTTTTGAATTGTTTTAAATCTTGTAAATTCGTTGTCAAACACTGTTGAACTTGCATCAAATGTTGTTGCAATATTAATATCACCTTGTAAACTATTGACTGCTAATTGATTGCCATCAAAGTTAATTGCGTTTCCAAAGTTTTCATTTTGTTCACCACTAGGACTATTAAGAATTTGTGACTGTACAAATTGTCCGCTTTGCAATGTGTAGATATACACACGACCTTGATTTTCTTTAAGTGCATCGTTATATGGTTCGCCAATTGCAATCATTTCGCCATCTTTTGCAATGCTAACACTGTCACCAAAACCTGTATAACTTCCTGTTGATAGATCTAGATACGGTGCTTCTAAAGTTTGTGAAAGAATATATTGTCCTTGTGGTAATCTTCTATAAATGTTTACAACTCTTTCGCCAGTACTATCATTACCTTGAATACGTGTGCTTACAATCATCACACTACCATCTGGTGTTTGATCAAAACTACGTGCAAACTCTCTAATGCCAAACTGCGGATCAAAGAAATTTTCACCGTTCAATTGCTGTACTCCTAAATTTGGAATTTTACCTGTGTGTGCAATACCAACATCTACTGTATCCCAGTCAGTAGTAACAAAGGCACTACCGCTTGCAATATTTCTATTAGCTTGATATAAATCACCATTGTAATCTACAATCTCGTCTTTAATATAGAAAGTAGATGTGTCAAACTCTCCTCTATAATTTGGATTGATATCTAATTCCCATTCGTATGTGTTGGCTCCTTCTTTACCGTGCCTAATAAAATGTATGCTTCCAGGCAATGCTCCACTGCCGTCACCTTTAGAACCAACTGATAGAGTATATTTTAATCCATCTTTTGCAAATTGAATTTCGTCCCCTAGCTTCGCATAATCTGCTCTATCAGGAACAGTGTATGCATTTGAAAAAGCAAACTGTCCTGTTGTGCCTTTTTCATATACAGAAAATAATCCTTCGTACGTAAGTCCACTTCTTGATGCCGCTTGACTATCTGTTAATGGAAGATTCTTTACAATTTCCCAATCTCTATTATTTGACGCAGGTATATTTGGTTCTCTTGCAATACCTTGCAAAGTAGTTTTATTGTAGAACCAATATTCAAAATTAGTAAGTTCAGTTGTTGGAGCAGTTGGGAAGTCTGATGTTTCTTGTAGGACAATAATTTTACCAATGTTTCCGTATCTAGGAAGTGAAGTTGCTTTAATTTCTCCCATAGGACGATCGGTACCTCTGCGTCTTACAATTCTGTTCATATCACCAAAATCGTCACCTAAACACCACTGTCCTGAAACATTTTTTACATAGACCCTAACATCGTTAAACTGTCTTCTATAGAATACTATTTCAGCAGTGCCGCCTAAAACTTCATCTACTATTATATCACCAACAACGGGTTCGAAAGGAAGTTGTGTAACAGTTTCAAATTCTGTAAATTCAAAATCAATATATCCATCCCATAAATCATATACAGTGTGTTCTTTGTTTATCAATGCACTACTAAAAGTTGTATCAGTAAAATCGGTTTGACCACTGAAGTCATCTACAATCATTCTAAATGTATCACCTACTGATAGTGTGCTTGTAAATGAAGCAGGACCTCTGACTGTCCATAGATCGGAAGATTGTAAAGCAAACACATTTAACGGATCGCCTTCATAAGTTAGTGTTTCCATAAATGCCGCTTGATCATTTTTATTAATGACTCTACTTTGTTGTGTAGCGAGAGTTCTGCCTGCTTCTTTGGCATCAATTATGTTGTGATAAAAATTAGGTGTAGTTCTGCCACTGCTTGTTGTAAGCAAATCTTGATAGACTAAACTGTGCCCTGGATCAATAAAAACATTAGTGCTATCTGCACTAGTTTGATATGATGGAGAATTAATCATCCAATAACCACCTAGTGTTCCTGTAGCATCTTGATAGTCTTCTGTATAGTCACCAATTCGTAAAGAACCAACAAATAAAGAACCTGATTGTTGGAAGGTTCCATTAACATCACTTACATAAACCACTAAGTCGTTCAAGTTGTTAGAAACATAAACAATAGTACCACTTGCAACTGCACTGCTTATAGTTTCACCTACAGCAGGTACATTTACAAAATTTTCTACAAACAAAACATTGTCAACTTTGTTTTCAATATTATGAGTGCCAGTGATAAAGTTATTGTCTATACCATTAAACTCGCCATCAAAAGGTTGTACATCTACAGTATCACCTTGAATGTTAATGTAACTATGATTATTCCATTTTAAAACAATGTCATCGCCTGCTGTGCTTCCTTCGTATGCCGCTAAAGGTGCTCTTACAAGTACATGATCAACAATTCTGTTATTTAATTTATAGTCAGCTGTTTGCAATAGGTTTAATAGACTACTATCTGTTTCTTTAATAATTTGCAAGTAACTGTTAAAACTTTCAAAATTTACTGCATTAACACTTGGATCAATATTTTGCACTGCTCTAAATAACACAGGTCCATATTGAACTATGTCAGCTTTACTGTAAGGTGTTCCTTGATTAAATTTACCTTTGTAAAAACTTACTGTATTAGAGGCTTGTGGACTACCGACTACAATATATTTTCCGTCTGGACTTACAGCAACACTTTCGCCAAAGTTTTGACTGCTACCGGAGCTACCGTCATAGGCATCGCAAAATCCTGTCTCAGCTACAATTTCCTGATCCAGTACAAAGTTTGTGCTGTCACTTGGACGCTTGTAAATATGCACTTCACCGTTTCCTTTGAAAGGTAATCCTACTGCCATTACTGTATTGTTTTGATTAACACTTATACTATGGCCAAAACCGTGATATGTGCTATCTAAATCTGCTGTGCTTCTAATAACTTGGTGTTCATTATAAATTTTATTATTTTTATATACTGCCCATTTACCAGTATCGTCATTATCAACCCAAATTATTTCGTTGTCTTTAATATTTGCTGTAACATTATTGTTTGCTTCTTTTAAGTCAGCTACTCTGTTGCTTGTAAAAATACTGATACTGCCTGTTGGATTGGTCTCATCATAGTTGTTCCAATCTGATGTTGACGCAGTAAATTCTACTGCATTTAAATATACATTTGTTGCTTTGTAAAATCCATCTAGTGTTTTGAATTTTTCGGTATTCATATTATTGATACCAAATATATCGTCTTTTGCAAATTCTGTAATTGTTTTGTTCATGGTCAATGTTACAGTATCGCCACGCTTTTCAAATCCTTGTATAGTAAGCCTAGTGTTTTCATGCTGTAGTACGTCCCAAGACTGTTTATCTGTTGCTACCCAAATATAACTAGATTCATTAATTTCATTTATATCAAATTCTAATATCCCATCTTTATTTGCAACAGCTCGATTAACATCGTCTCCTGTAACGTACCCTACTGTCTTAACAAATTCTTCGTCTGTATATTTTGTTGGAATACGTGTTTTTGCATAATCGTCTGGTGCTAAAAATAGTTCATGGTCTGCAATTCTGTAAATTAGATCTGTAGGATCAACAGGTTTTGTTTGAACTAATTCAACCGGCTGTGGTTCTAATTTAAACTGTGATTCGTCAAGTTGCCATTCTATTTCATCAAAATTATCAGTAGCACCATATTGTGAATTTTTAATTGCCCATTCTTCATAGAAGTCAACACTTTCTTTATTAGCACTAGCTAGACTGTCAAATAATTTATCAATAGCATTTCTAGTGCCTTTGTCTTGAATAAAACCTTGATAAAATTTATACTGACTAACATCATCTTGGATAATGTTATCTAAGTATTGTCTTTTCTGATATCCAATAAGGTGTTGTGCTAACTTTTGCTGACCAGCGTCAAAGTTATCACTTTCAAGATCATAAAAGTCAGTAAACTGATTAATTCTATAATCAAAGTTTGTTTTTAATTTTGGTTGTGGTCTTTGATCTAGCTTTTTCCATTCAACAGCATTAAAAGACTGTTGACCAATAATTTTTACATTTGCACTGTAATAAAATTCTTTATATTTTACAATAGTTCCAATGTCGTAATCTTTATATTGTTCCCAATCTACAACTTCACCTTTATCAAAAATAAATCCTTTGATATTTAAACTACCATCCCAGTCGTCACTGATATATCCTAAAGCACGAATTCTATTTTGCTTGTACCCTGTAACAGGTTCATAAATGATATCACCAAAAATACTTGTATTATCAAAAAGTACAACGTGTTCATTTTGCACTGTTGGCAAGTCAACCATGTAAACACCGTTAGCACTTTCAGCAATATCCATTGTGAATTCATTACCATCTCTATTAATTCTAGTAAATGTATAACTTAGTGGATTGCCAGAACTATCCTTAATGCTGTAGCCATAAAATGGATCTAGCAAATCATCTACAACATGATAATCTTTACGAAATTTTAACCTATTAGCGTTAGGACTTAATGCAATAACTGTGCCGGCCGCCCAATTTTGTGTAGTCCAAAACATAAATTCTTTAGCACTTGCACGCCAATCTTCTACTTTTTGTGTATCGTTATTGTAATAATCAAAAGTAAATCCTGCAGATTCTAAATAAGAGTTATATCCTAAAATAAACGATACAACTTCATCTACTGTTTCATATACAGTTCCGTAAGGAACTTCAGTAATTTTTGTTGAAAAGTTTTTAGGAAACTTTGCAGTCACTCCGCCTCTGACAGGAAGTGCATCAAGCTCTACAAATTTAGTTGCATCAAATGTTTGTGTGCTTACATGGGCTTCTGTAACTCTATAAAATTTAACTCCATATCTTACAAACTTGTCGTCTGTGTATCTTCTACCTTCTTCCCATTCAACAAAAGGTTCTGATATGCCTCCAATGTTAACATTTGGATCACTTTGTCTTGTTACTGCTTCATTAATTTTAAATATAGGATTATCTAAGTTATATCCTCTTACAACATATCCGTAGGATTGTTTTTCAACAATAACACCACTATATGTAACAATATCTGTAGCTGTGCTTTTGTTTAAAAATACTTGATAATTTTCTTTAGGTAAAAATACGTTTCCTTTATTTAGAGGCGTTCTACTGTCTAAAATAAATCTAAGTTTATCATTATCTGTATATGCACCTAATTTTAATCCTAACTGAATAAAAATAGATTGCAAATTACTTCTATAATCATTAACTGTTTTTGCTCCATTTTCTAAAACATAACCTACTACATAATTTACTAAGCCGCTTGTAAATATTCTTGTAGTATCATCAATTATGTTTGTAAACTGTAAATTTTTTGCACTTATTGGTTTTATTTTATCATAAACAATTTGACCGCTTAAATTTTTGCTGATTCTTGATAGGTCCCAACCAATACCAAAAACTTTCGCAGGTTGATTCAATAGCCATGCTTTAATTATACTAAAAGGATAGTCACTGCTTTTACGCCATGCATACTCTGCAGGACTACTGTCTCCAAATACAAATCCTAATTTTGTAAACTGTAAAACATGACCACTAGCATAATTACTTGCCAGCGGACTTATTAAATTACCTTCATCATCTACAGGAATATGTTTTGTTAATCCAGGGCGAACAAACCTTTTATCGTAAATAATTACTTTATTAGGTTCTGCAATTTTTCCTTGCTCTAAATCTTCCCAAAGAATAAGATTATTACTTGTGTAAGGTGCAGGTCCGTATACATTGTCCCACCATTTTGGCTTGACTGAAAATCCTAACATCTCCCACGGATGTGTATGCGGACGATCTGTATCGTATGCTTCTTGATAAACTTCTCTCCAAAAACCTGCAAGTGTTTCACCGTTAGGTCCTGACATGCGTGAATAGTTAAATGTGAAGCTGTTTGTTTCATTCCAATTACTATTTGTTGTATAATCTACTGTGCCTAAGCTCTCACTCCATCTTACAAAGTCTCTGATTAAAACATTATCAATTTGCTTTTTTGTAAACTTTGTATTTCTATATTTGCTAGGAATAAAGTCTTTTACATTTAATTCTTCGTGTGTAGACACTTTTATATTATTATAGATTCTTTTTTCTAATTCTAAAATTAGATCATCTCTATAGTCATTGTACGCAACAGTCTTACTTCCATCGTGTCCTATAATAACACCTGTATCTACTAGGTAAGTATTATCAACTATTTTTTCAGGTGTATATTTAGGATACAATCCTAACTTTGTAGGTGTAGGTGGAATATAGTTTGCATCTGTCGATTCATATTCATATATTTCAATTTTGTCGCCCTCAGCTTTGGTTGCTGTAATTACAGCAAAACCATCACTATTAAAAGTATAATCTCTACCATAACATAATTGCACTCCATTCTGATAAATTAATACTGCTTTTTGACTTAACTTTGTAATATCAAAAACTTCTGAAAGACTGAAAAAATTATTTTCTATGTCATATACTATAAACTCTAATCTCTTGTTACCTTGATAAGGTACCATATCACTAAAATAAAACGGACTTGTACTAGGTTTATCTTTAAATATTTCTTGTAAAATTTTATCAACATGTGCTTTACTAGTTCCATCAAAACCAAGTGTTTCAGACACCCTAATAAACTCAGATTTAAAACTTCTGTATTCATTTTGTGCAAACTCTAGTGCTTTGACTATGTTTGCATCTCTATCCGCAATATGATAAAGTGGTAAACTTATAGGTCCTGCGTGTTGTACAAAGTTCTTGCCTTTTCCTGTAACATTTCCTAGATTATCTAAATTACTCGGCCCAGGAAATGTGCCATTAAATTCTTTTAAATCTTCTATCATACTAAACACATGATCTGTAATATTACCTAGTGTAAAAGAAGATAGATCTTCGTTGTTACTATTTCTTTCTAAGTTTATAGGAAAGTCATAAGCACCATTTGCATTTTTTTCTGTTGCACTTTTTGTTTTGATAGTAACGACATCACCACTGTCTAAATTAGAATCAAATTTAACATATGCAATACCGTCTTGTCTTATTATACTGTAATCAAATCTATGGATGCTGTTTACAAATACTGCTTCATCTAAATCATTTAAATCTCCGCTTTTGTCATATACGTCAATAGCAAAAGTAGTAGCAGGTGTATCTACATCATATTGTCTCACAACCTTCTGCGTGGTTAGTGTGTCGGCTTTCTGCCAGCCGTTTTTATAATCAAAATCAGTTCTTGTTTTATACTTTCTTAAAAATCCTGTTCTTGTTTCTACATTGTTTACTTCTGTAAGAACTTGGTACGTAAAAGTATCACTTGTAAGATTAAAATCAAATTCGATATCACCTACGTTTTCAATAGCACGATATGAAATAGGAAATCCTAATTCTACATCATTTGTTCCTGTGCCCTGTCTATAAGAAAATAGTTTTGTGCCTTTGAATGACGAAGCAGTGTACATACTTTCATCTGCAAACCAGTTTCCATCTCGGTCATACATATCAAACAATGGTTGTTGATTGGTCTGTGATTTAATTTGACCTAACTTCCATTTATTTTGTGTGTAATAATAATTTTTGCCAGCATTTTCTGTACCTCTTTTAATAAGAACTACATCATTTTCTTGCGGTTGTACTGTGTCCTCTACTAGAGCAATTTGCGGTACATCACTGTTGTGTTCTATAAACTTTACAGTATAAATTTTACCATTTGCTCTGATATCAGTATCACCAGTAAACAATATTTTCATACCGTCTGTTATTGTTACTCCGTCAATTACATAACCATTAGCACCTTCTATGTCTGAAAAGATATCTGTTGTAAGTGTATCAACAAGATCAATATCTGTTGTATTTGCAAAGGTACCAAAATTCCATAATTTTATTCCTGCATCAAACTCAATAATAGGACGCTTCGCACGTTGATCTTGATCAATATCTACAAAACGCTTGTTAATTTCTGCTGTCTTTTCGATTACGTTTTTGTGAAACCATTTGTTATTTCTTGCCCAAGGATTTCTATCTGGTGAACATCTGTTCATTACAATGTAATCTTTTACAGCAGGATAACTAGCGGCATTACCAAAAGGCAATGCGTCAAAACTATTGTTATCAAACTGAACAGGAACATCATCAGAATATGCATTGTTTATAGTCAGATCGGAATATTTTACAAGTTCAATTTTATCCCCAACACCTTCTACATACCAATAGTCTTCAGCATATTTTGCAGGTGTAACTTCTCCAACAAATTGAAGTTTCATTCCATTCTGTAACTCGTATCCGCCAGCAGTAAGATATTTTTCTTTACCAATAATTTCTGCTTCAACATCTATTTCTGTTGCTTCATTGACATCACTTATTCTAATAATACCACCGTTTTCAACATTGTTGCTATCGACATAATATAATCTGTTTGGTGCATCTAAAGGAATTGTAAATGTAAATGTGCCTTCTTCATTAATTTCATTTGCACTTAAATTTTCATCTTCGTATAATGTGTCTGCATCAACTGATCTAGACGTTCTTATGCTAAATTTTATATCCGGTGTGCTTACATTAAAAGTATATGTTTGACCTTTGAATAGTTCGATTGTCCTGTTTTTTTCTAAGTTGCCGTTAAAAACAAATGCAGGGCTTTCGCCATCGGAAACACTTACAACATTCCATGTGCTTGTTATATTTCTACTGTTACCAAATACACTAATAGGTTCTGGTCCTGTTGGTAGCCAATAGTATTCTCTAAAGTTTACTAGTTTGTCCCAATCAATATTAGGGTTCCATGCATGGTATTCTGCACTATTTAATCTGTCATGGTTAGTAACATCTCCTCCAAAGTTCTTAATTTGATTAATATAATCATTATAGTCTTTAAAGAATGTTATGTTATCTAAAGTGTCTTTTGTTACTACAGATGGTTCAAATTGATAATCTTGTCTTTCTTTTGATACAGCACCTATATAGTTGTCTGATGTTCTATAAGACTTTGTAAATTTACTACCATAATACCCATTAATCTTTTCAACAACTCCAGGTTGTAGTACTTGATCAAGTGTTGCATCTAAAAATTTTGTATTTTTAGGAGTTCTGAAATATTTAGGAAGCAAGTCTTTAGACTTGCGATTTCTCTTTCCGCCTGCAGGTAATGCACTTTCGTTTTGATCGTTATCGAATGCCATTAGTAACCATATCCTCCGCCACTACTGCCGCTACTGCCGCTACTACTGCTACTGCCGCTAGAACTACTGCTAGAGCTACTGCTAGAGCTACTGCTAAAACTATATCCGCCGCCTGATTGTGTTGAACTTGATAACGTAGTACTTTGTACACCTGCATTTGCTGTAACACTTGCACTTACTACATTTCCTGATGCTTTTAGTTTACTTGCTGTTAATGAATCTATAATTTCTACATCAGCTACAGACGCTGAACTAATAAAAATTTCATCTGATTCAGCTTTTATTTCAAACAAACTACCAAAAGTTTGGTTATCTGATTTAGGAACAATTACAACATTTACAATATCAGGAGTAAGTTCATTCATGATATATGTTGATAGTTCAGTAAAATAAAATGCTTCACCAAATTCCCAATTATCTAAAGTGAAAAATTGATTAATTGCATTTATAACTCTTGTTTTAATATCGTTGTCATTGACAACCACATCTGGATTTTTAACTATTTTAAATGTTGCTTGCAATGCTTCGTCCGCTTTTGTTCCAAATAAAGGTTTATATTTTACAGGATGATATATTACTTCATCACTTATACTTTTAATTTTTTGTAAGTCTGCACCGTAATTATAATAAAGTTGATCTGAGCTAGGTGGTAAAGGTTTTGCAACTATATCTCCCTGCAACCATCTTCTATAGTTTATGTCATAGTTTCTTGTTAATAGATACATATCCATTAAATTTGTGCTAGAAGGATCAATTCTTGTATTGTAATCAGCATTATGCACATAATGGAATTTAATTCCTTGTCTGCCAACAAACCCTAAGTAGTCGTTTATAACTGCAATATTCTTTTTGTCATCACTAAGTTTATAAAACAAATTAGTGTCTTTGATGTAAAAAACTTGTCCTGCTGTGTATTGGCTGTATGCTCCTATACCGCCTAACAATTCAAATATTTTAATAGTTTCATCTGAATTGTCCATAAATTTATAATCTTCTACTCCATCACTGCTAGTAAATTTTTCTAAGAAAATAATTTTTTTCAAACTATCTGTATCTTCAGCAACAATGTCTAAGAAACTATCTGGATTATCAACTACTCCATCATCGTCTGCATCAAAAAATCCTACTTCAACTTTTTTACTATTGACATAACCTTCTGCATCTCTGTATTCTTTAACAATTTCAAAGTTATATCCTAATGTAAAGGGATTTGTTACATCTGGTTTGTTATTAATATTCAAAACTTCAATTTTGTCTTTTACTACTGTACCAGATTTGTTATCATAAATTTTATCAGAGCTGTCATAGTAGAATTTGATTTCTTTATCGCTTTCAAAAACATATCTCAATGCTCTATAGGTTATAGTATATTTCTCGCCATCTGTTTTAAAATATAATAACCAACTAGCATCTAAGTTTTGATTACTTACATCTCCTGTTTTACCTTGACTAAATTTGCTTACTGTATCTAAATTTTGATTAGTAATTACACGCCATTCTCTTGTTGTTACGTCATAGCGTAAACCAAAAGTATTTGTTGCGAATGCTTGATCTACAATTTGTGTTTTCACACTATCAGTGATAACATTTGCTAACTTAGGTTTTATTTCCTGTAGTATAGGTGCAGTGTCATATGCTTGTGCAGGATTAGCAGGATCAGGTATAATATCACTTAGTACTATAGGTCCAAGTCCACTGTCAGCAACTGTTGTTCCGTCTGTTACTACACTTATAACTTTTGTCCAAATATATTCACTAGCAAAAGGATGATTTGCAGGGCCACTCATCAATTTGTTTTTATCATTAGTCATAAAATGATATCCAGTAGGTGCAACAAATTTTACTAAAGAACCTGCTTCGATATATTTTAAATTATTTGCTGTAAATGCACCAACCTTAAACTTTTCTTCACTACTATTAATAAAGTATCCAGTGCTTCTATTAGTTTCTTTAGTGCTACTAATCCATTTAGCGCCTATATCACTACCAAATATTTTATTGAAGTTTGCAAGATAGTAATTTTTAATTTTTTGATCTCTTACAATAGGTTCTACAACATTAGTAATGGCACTTTCTATGTCAGTTTGTGTAGCAAAAGTAAAACTATCTTTCAAATCATATTGCTGTTTGTATATAACACCATCATTGCCAAAAAGATTTGTTTTACTATATTTTCCTGTGGCATCTATTAGATCAAAATATCTTGAAATACCACTTGCAACTCTGTTTACTGTTTTTGCTTTTACTATTTCTTGACTTATTCCTAAAGGTGCAACATTATAATCTTCAGCTGTAATCATTCTGTTTTGTGTATAAAATGATGAAGGTGCATTTCTTTTAATATTTTCATTTGTTTCAGAAGGTGCACCGTTACTAACAGTATATTTTAAACTACAAGTTAACTTTAGTGTTTCAGGAACACCTGTTTTGCTAAGATAAGGTATTTCAACAATTATACCGTTCATGTCATTTGGCTTAATTGTTGATAATTGATTTGCACTACTTCTATATACTGCTTTAAATCTTCCTTGCGGCAGATTACCAAAAACGCCGTCACTAAAAACTAAACTTATTCTGTCAGAAACTCTTGTTTTTACTGCATATAAGTTTCTAATGTTTTTATTCAAACTATTGTAAATTACATTATTGCCTTCAACAGCATCTACTTTTGTCCAATATTCTACTTCTTGCCCTTGATTGTTTAATTTAAACAACCAAACATCTTTGTCGTTAATATTTGTTGCGTCAATATCTATTGCTTGATTAGTGCTAGGATTAGTTACACTAAATTGTCCTGAATCTAATGATCCTTGTTTGAATTGAACAAAAAATCCTGTATTTGTACTTCCTGCACCTTGACCATCATTTCTATAAACAGTAGCAAAACTATTGCCAACAATAGGAATTTCTTCTATAATCTGTCCATCGTTCAAATCACTGCTTACTACTTCAAATGGTAAACTTGTACCTTGTACATTTTTTGTAAAACTGTAAATTGGAATATCTGTATTAATTGCATTGAAACGATATTGTTCATTTGGTATGCCATTTACATTTTCTTTTTTAACTGGACTTCCAAATGTACCATTATTAGGTAATGCAGAATTCATTATCTTAATAAACTGCTCATACCAATACTGGTTGCTAGGATCATTCCAAGATACTTTTTGTCTAGATAAGTTAAAATTGTTACTGTCATAGATATCTTCAGATGTTGATACAGCATCAATTTTTAATAAGCCTTGTGCGGCTTGATTACGTCTTGGATTGTAAGATAATAAACGTGCAAGGCGTAAAACACTTTCTCTACGCTCTGCTAGTTCTAAAAAATTTTCTCTAGCGTTCAAGTCAATACGGAAAGATAAGTTTTGACCAAGGAATGCAATTAGGTCAATTAATGCAAGGTATTCACTTGATTCAATATAATCGTTAAAATCCTCAGGATAGTTTTCCCTGAGGTAATTAATCATTGTTCTACGCAAATTATCAAAGTCATAGCTTTGAAATTCTGCATTTCTGTAGCTCTGATAGATACGTTTCCAATCTTCTGCTACTAGTAGTCTATTTTGTCTATCTGTTGATGACATTGCACATTCCTTATCTTACACTGTATTTATTCTACTTGGAAAAGTGCGTACTTAAATCTATGCAGTAAGGCCAGCGGATTGATCAAAATCTAGTTTCATCTTTTCTGAAATATTATATGGCAAATATGTAAGATCTAATTGTATTTGTATACCACTTTCATATGTGTCAACTGCAACACTGTTTACTTGGACTCTTGGGTCGTAGTTTACAATAGTTGTAACATTTTCTGCTATTGCACTTTTTAAGTCTTCTGTAAAAGGTTCGAACAAAGCGTCCCATATAATTGTGCCAAATTCAGGATTTTCTAGTTTTTCACCTTGGCGTATGTGGAAATGATTTAGTATATCCTGCTTTATTAATGCAAGATCGTACAGTGTACCTTGCCTGTTATCTGGATCGACCGTTGATAACCCTCTGTAGGCTTTACTTGCAACTACAGGAGCATCTTGTTGAGATGGTTTTATTGCTATACGCTTATATAAATTCTTTTCCAATGTACTCATATTAGTATTTAACCTATTTTTACTGCTGTAGAACCTGCGGCTCTAGTATGACCGCATGAATCATCATCGCCTTTTCTATTTACTGGCACGCCGCCTATTTTCACAACCGAACTGCCATTTGCAGTTTTTGGACTTGCATGTGGAGGTAAGCCATGTGCCTCAACTGGATCGCCGTCTGTTGCAACAGGTTCGCCACCTATTTTAACTGCTGTTTGTTTTGTACTAGTAATTTTAGCACCTGCATCGTTTTTATCATTTTTTCTGTGTACATCATTTGCCATTATACTGTTGTATCCGATCCTGCTACTGCGGCCGCTGTACCGTCTATAGGCACATCGTATGCAGATGGTACGCTCCAATTTCTGCGTACACTTTTAACATACTGACTTTTACTGTTAAATTGGTAATTACTTACTTTTGCATTATTACCCTGATTACCACCTAAAACTTTAATGACTCCATTTGTTGTAATTTCTTGTATAAATCCTATATGTCCGCCTGAACGTGTTTTAGATTTAAAAATTACCACGTCCCATTTGCGAATATTTTTTGTATCTCGCCAATCTACTTCGCCTCCCCAGCGTCCCCATCCTTGGCTTGACATTGTAGGTGTTCCTTGACCTAAAGGTATGCCTGCTGTGTATAATGCCCAGCTTACAAAAGCCGCACACCAAGCATATGCCATTGAACTGCTGTCTCTAGTATACGCATTACCACAAATTTTATAAGTTTCTAATATTCTAGGATTACCAGGATTTCCTCTTTCTCTCCAATCCTGTGTTAATACATTTGATAAAACTGCATCAAGTTTTTCCCAACCTGGATTTTCGGGTATATCTCCTGGAGTAATATTTGAATCTAGCGGAGGTAAATTTGAACTGTTAGAACCTGCATAAGATGTTGCACCTGGTCCTGTGCTAGGATAATCGCCTTCTAGGTCTAGATAATTAAATCTTCCAGCTTCTAATAAATCATTCCATTGTTCATTATCTTGAATAAGTGAAGGACTTACAACTGGACTAAATGGTATTACTATTTGACACATATTAAACTCCTATCGTTGGTGATCTAATCCAATCAGGATCAAACGTACCATCTGGCAAATACTTGGCCTGCAAATAACTTTGGTCTTTAGGATATCCTAAATTATAACCGCCTTCGGTTCCTGCGATAGCCATTCTAAAGTTACCAAGTGTACCCCTACCAAAATCTTTATAACGTTCTTTTAAGTATGCCGCTGTTACTGCAACACTTTTTTCAACATCTGTAAGTAGTATTGTTGGATCGTCTACAATTTCTACACCAAATGGATTTGTGGTTGATATAAGACTATCTTTTACAAGCCCTGCAAGTTTACCATATCTTTGGTAATTTGCTTTCCCTGTCAATTGGATTAATCCTCTACCAATATATTTGCCGCCATCTCCGGGTGCTTTGTTACCCATGCCTGGACCTATTTTACTTTGATATCCATAAACTAATTCAAAGAACAATGTTTTGTCTTTTTTGATTTCTGTAAGTTCAGCATCACTAACTGTTCTTGCCGCAGAGAAAATACTTCTAATTCTATCATTAGCAGTTCCGCCATAACCTGATTCAGTTTTTAATTGCAAGCCCGATTCTGTTTCTGCTGTAGCAATCGCGGCATAAACTTGCTGTTCGTTAAATCCTACTGCAAATAAAGCACTTGCAAATTTTCTTGAAAGTTCTTGCTTACTAATTTTGACTGCTGGCGGATCTTCTGGTATGTCACTTGCTCCTGTAGGATCAAATCTTGCACTACCTTCTCCAACTTTTCCTGTGTCGTTATAACTGTTAGGTTGGCTTCCTGGTGTTCTAACAACTCCACCTGGACCCCTATTGAATGTGTCAGGTGTGCTTGGTGGATATGTTTCTGGTTGTGTATTACCTGCTCTAATATTATCTGAACTATATTTTACTGGATCATAATTTTCGTGTTCAAACCAAGGTTCTTGTGAAGGAATTCTTGATGTTGTCAATGCTTGTTCTGGTGGTGTAGGATCAACTACAACTGGTGCTGGCGGAATAGTTGCCTCTTGTGGTGATTGAGGTGTTGATGGTATAATATTTTGTATGTCAATGTTACTGCCGTCTGAATACAAATATAAACTGCCACCAGCATGATTACTTACATTGGCATCTGATCTTAATTTTAAATCGCCAACTGCTTTTGCATGTAAAATATTTGCACTTTCTATACGTGTTGCAAGTTCACTTTTTTGATCATAGTTTCCTTCAGCAAGTATTTTAATATTGCCTAGTGTTTTTAGATCATAATCTCCGTCTGTTGTAACCTTGACATATGCACAGCCTTCTATACCAACTCCTGTTGCACTACCAAGTGCAAGATTTTCGTTGCTCATAACACTTTGTTGTGCGCCTGCAACAATGCTACCATTGTTTTGTGCATATAATACAAGATTAGCATTACTGTTAATACTACTATCTTGACCACTGTTTACACTCCATTGTGTACCACTAATCATATTAGTGCTATCAATAGAACTTGTTTTAATTTTATTTGCTACAATGTTTAAATTTGATCCTGCTGTTATATTCACATCATTATCAGCGGTAAAATTTATATCTTCTTGTGTGTGAATACTAATACTGTCTTTGGCATAAATGTCAATTTTTCCATTTGATGTCATTTCGATCCAACTTGTACCTCTGCTATTACCGATGTATATTAGATCTTCTGTATTGTGTAAAAGTATTTGATGTCCTGTTCTGGTCTGTAGGCGCAATAACTCGTTGTGAGGCAGTGTGGGATCACCTCCTGTTTCACCTGCTTCTAAGTTAATATATTCTAAAGGTTTTTCCCAAGGCTTTCCTGTTCTTAAAAACTTATCGTCACCGTCATCCATAACAAACGATGAACCGCCTAATCTGCTTTTATACCAATTAGTTTTGTTGCCTCTAGGACCAATGTCTGCTTTTGGTGCGCCATCTCTTTTATCTAATGGTCCGGGTGTACTCCAGCCAAACACACTACTAGGAATTTCTCGTCTAGCACTAGAACTTGTTATTCCCCTTGTTTCATCTTCAATAAGGCCACGCTTGATATATCCTGCTAACAAATCTAAATGAGCTGGTTTAGGAAATGCTGTTGGTTCATTGTTTACACCTGTTGTAGTTAATTTGTTGTATTCAGCCGCAGGTGCTTTTTTATCAAAATCTTTTACTGTTGATGTTGCCGCATACCCAGGAACCATAAAGTTCATATATTCGTCTTGAATACAGCCTATCCAATAGCAGTTACTACTATTGCCTTCAGCAAAAATTACAAGTACTTTTGTTCCTGGATCAGGCGGTACTGCCCAAAATCCTGAACTTTGTTGTGAATTTCTATAGCCTTCGTTTCTGCTACTTGCATTTACACTAGTTACATTATAAAAAGGACTTAAATATTTTGCTTCAAACAACTGTCCTGTAGTTTCTGGTTGGTTACCACTATCTGTCTGCTTTAACAATTCAACTTGCAATCTACCCATATACTGTGAGTCTAAAACATTAACTACAATAGCTTCAAAAGGTCCAGAACTTTCGACCCTCATTTTATCTTCAATAGTTCCGAATCTAGTTCTTATATCACGGTTTGGATTTCTTGCCATTATTTTAATCTCTCATTTAATGCCCTGATTGCCGCCGCTGAATCTGTTGCCGCTTGTTCAATTGCATTAGGAATATCTACTGGTACTCTACTTAACTGATCTTGTATGTTTCCTGTTTGATTTCCGAGATATCCTAAAATATCTTGCCCGTCTAAACCTAATTGGTTTAGTGTACCTGTAAGTTTACCGTCAATGGTACTAGTTATATCTTGAATAGTTGCAGATGCACCTATCATAGATTGGAAGTCCATGCCCACTTTAACAAGATTTCCTGCATCAAGCGCCGCTTGAGCGCCTGTTAATGCGTCACTGATTCTGCCAAATGCTTCTAATGCTCTGCTGTCTAAATTTTTCTTTTGTGCCTGTATAACACTATTCAAACTATTATATCCTGGTAAAATGTCTTTTACTGCATTAAGATAACTTTCATAGTTTGCTTCTATGCCTGCTGTAGCGGCCGCTTCAGAAACTTTATTACCAAATTCAGTCACTTTATCGTTGAGTGCCTTGGTAGGATCTGTCACAGGTACAAGAGCACCAATATTAGCCTTGCCATCATTTTGATATTGATTGTTTAATCTTACCATTGAAAGAGTTTGCGTAAATTGATTACCTGATATTCTATGTACTACTTTAGGCACATAGTATATTCCGCTGTATTGATCTACAACAATTAAATCCTCAGGAAAAATATAACTACCATCTAACGGGTTCAAATCAACAGGAGACCTAAACATTAAATTTATATGTACTTGGCCGTTTGTATGATTCAAGTGTCCGTCTTTATTCATGTTTGTATAACTTGTATCTTTAGCGTGATAATTTCCAATTCCGCTATCACTAATATAAAACGGATCCCCCATTATTGTCATGTCTACTCTAATCAGACCCGCAGTATCTGAATGCATTAATCTATCATTGAATTGCCTTGCAACACTTATTGCACTATTATCTAATCCTGCACTTTGTCCTCCAGATGACGTGCCAACTACTTCTTTGCTTTTAGAGCCATCTTCGCTGTCGGCAGTACTACTACTTCCACTACCGCCAGATGATGTCGTAAGTTGCACATCTGGAGCACCAGCTGTCATTTGATTACTTGCTCCTTGAGCAGTGTTAGCATTGTTAGATCCTCTATCAGCTACAACAGGATGAACAAAAGCGTAATCGTATCTAATTTCAAAATCTAAAATGTCTTTGTTTTTGCCTGTGTAGATATAATTGTATTGTTTTGCTACATCACGTTTTAGTTCACTTACTCCTACACTAGGATCTTTAGGATTTGCAAATACACTATGATGAACTTTGTATGGAACTACTCTGTAAACATAAAGTTGAGGATAATTTCCACTACGTTTTAATTCTTCATCATCTGGTATAATATAAAGATCAGGCTCTATTCTAAACCAATCAATCATGCCTTGTGGATCTTTTAGATCTTGTAATTGGTTTAATAAGTTTCTTCCATATTCACTTGTAATAACAACTTCTTCTACTATTTCACTTATTTTTGTGCCACCTTTAAATTTAAAAACTCTAACATCATCGCTAACTTGTAATGCACTGTCTGTTCTATTAAATATTTCATATTTGTCTTTAAATTCTTGTTTAGCGTTTGTTTCAGCATTTTCTTGTTCAGAAACAAAACTATCTAGGCTTTGTCCTTTTCTAAATGCAGGCGGATTCATAGGCTGAATACCTGCCTCTACCGGATCTCCAATAATTTTTCCGGTACCTATTTTGTTTGCACTGTAGTCACTACCTGCATATTTTTTAAACATAAATTCTATTTTTTTTGCATTGTCTGCATTATTAGCTAGGTTTGCATAATATTCACCAAATGTGCTAGGTACTTCTGCATCTTGGCTTCCTACTATACTTTGATAAAGTGCTTCCATTCCTGTTCCTGAATATATAGGTCCTGACGGATCATAGTCTGGACCGTCATATCCTACAGTAGCAGATCCTACATCCTCTCCCGATCCACCAAATGCATCTAGTCCACTATCTTGACTGCTTGTATCTGAAGGGAAAACAATTACATATTGATCAGGTGTAACAATTTGATCTTTGCCTGCAAGTTCTTGTAAACGTTTATTCATTAATTCAGTTAGACTTTCGCCTCCTGTCTGCAAAATTTCTCTAACTGTCCTACCTTTAAGTGCAAGATCCGTTTTAATTTGTGTAACGCTGTCAGTCAGTGCAGAATCGTTGTATGCAATAGCAGTCATTGTATAAGTTGTACCGCCTTCGTTAGTTGCCATTTGTCCTGTAGTTAATTTGACTGGAAGCATTCTACGTGCATATGGTACTTCTTGTTCTTCACCGTCTACATTATATCCTTTGAAATCTAGCTGAAAACAAAATGGTGCAAGAGTGTAATCTGCATAGCCGTTTTCCAATGCCGCTACTTTTAGTGCTTGAAAAAATAATCCCATGCTATATGGTTCTGAAACTGTAAAATCAAATTTTGCGGCATTAGATGTTCTACCTCTTGCGTTTGGAGCCATTGTGCTACTAAATTCAAAATCTTCTATAAAGAATTCAACATTTGCACCTAATGCTTGTTCGATTCTTGTTTTTGTTTTTCTGTTTGCTCCGCCACCACTACGCAAAACAACAGTTTTTAGTCCGGTTTTTCTAAATGTGTTGTTAGGATCATTTATTTCTTTAGGTGAAAGACATGCTAGTGTAATAATACAGTTAAAACTTGCAAACGGTTCTAATTCATTTGGCCAAGGCGGTGCAGAAACTCCAGGCACTAGTGTACCTGCTTTTGTTGTAAAACTAATTGGACTAGGCTTAGCCGGTAAGTTACTTTTTAACATTTCAGGAGACATGCTTGCAAAATTTTCACCTGGTAAATTTAATCCTGGAATGTTAGGTATGTTAATATTTGCTTCTGCCTTGAAGTCATTCATTGTTTTTTCAAGACCTGCACGTATGTTTGCTCCAATATCAGGAAGCTGATTTGTTAAACTTTCAAACTTTTTTGTAACATTACCTAATAAGGCAGTAAAGCTCATTTGTTATACTCCTAATATTTCTTTAAGAGCAGGTCCTTTAGGAAGAAAAATTTTTGTTCCTGCTTCTATATCAAAAACAGGATCTTTAATAGTGTCCATATTTCTTTGTGCAAAAACCCACCATAGTTTTGAATTGCCGTATAAGTCATATGCTAATAAATCTGGACGATGTGTATACTGAGGTTCAATTTCATAAAGGACATCGTCTGCTTCGGCAGGCACTGGTCTAATTGAAAGTATTGACAAATACTGTCCGTTTTGATAACCAGTATTTTTCCAAGGACTTGTATTACCGTATGTAGCTGGCATTATAAAAATCCTCTCTTACTAATCAGTTTACCATTTACAAAATCATTCATATTAAACTGTTCAACATGTGTTCTGCTGTATACAGGTTGTACAGTTACAGCAATTAAACTTTGCGCTGGTACCCATGTTCCAGCTTTTGCTTCATTACTAGGTTCAGCACCTTGTATATTGGTTTTAAAATAATCAACGTCTTGAGGCATATCAATATTGAAACTTGTTATAACACAAGGTACATTTTTAAATACGTATTCTCCGTAACCATTTAGTTTTACTATTACTGGCGGATTTCCTGAATTTACTCCGTTGTCTCCATAAAACATTTTTGTTGCTGTACGTAAAAATGTTACAGCGGCGACCCAATATTCTGCATCTTCATTAGTTTCTGTAAAAAAGTCTCCTGAAATAGTAATAGCGTCCACAGTGCTGTTTCCATAATTGTAAAAAGGATAATTACTATGTACTGGTTGCATTGCTGAATAGCTTGCGCTGTGTGAAAAGATCACACTTGGTGTAAATGGGAATATCATACGATCACCTGTAACACCCAAAGGTTTTAACAAAGGCGATTCTAATTCTTTAATAATAGGGGGAACACTTAAAGAAACACGCCAATCATTGTTGTTTTTACCATCTGCAATGATTGCCTCAGTATTAGTTTTGAACTGAGGAACACCATCAGAAGGCAAATTTTTGCTTCTGACGCCTTTCATGAATCCTTTGGAAGTACCATTACTAAACGGCACTAGAGACTTGGTTTTCTCTCTAATTTCGTTTTGTATGGTTCCACGTATATCACGTGCTACGTTACCGATCAAGTCTTTAAACATAAGATATCTCCTACTACATTATTTAGTTGACTTTATTAACTGCGTAGTTTATAATGTACTTATAAAAATTGGAGAAATGATGAGAAAAACAAATTACCTTAACAACAAAGACATACTTAAAGAGATACACAAGTCCAAAAGTAAGTTCTGTAGTTTTACAGATACGGACTATAATCAATATGATATAATCTTACCAAGCATTGAAAAAATTAACATTAGAACTATAGCAGAAGCAAAACGTAACAAGGCAAAAAGACTAGGACAACAAGATTTTGAAGCACGTAAAGCAAACGGCGAAAAAATAAAACAAGCAGAATGCGAAGTAGACTACAGAAAAATTACAAAAGAAGAATTAATTTTTAGAGTAATGACATTTGATCATATTCCAGATGATCCTACACGCAAGAAAAATCCTAAAACTGTAGCAGACACAAAAGTAAAACTTAACTTTCCTCCATTTGTACATTATAAATTTAACGATGCAGGTGAACTTATTGTTGTTGGTAAAAGTCATTGGATTGGTGGTATGGAAAACGGTTACTTCTCAAAAGATCACGGGCAAGCAACAAATAAACTTGCAATGATGTGGATGAAATTGTGTGATCGCTATGCAACACGAGGCAATGTGCGTGGGTACACATACAATGACGAAATGCGTGGACAAGCAATACTACAACTTGCACAAATTGGTCTACAATTTGACGAATCTAAGTCAAATAATCCGTTTGCATACTATACTGCGGCTGTAACCAACAGTTTCGTACGTGTAATCAACATTGAAAAGAAAAATCAGAACATTAGAGACGATATTCTAGAAATGAATAATATGAATCCTAGCTATACTAGACAACATCAAGGCGAATGGGAAGCTTCTAAGAAAAGACAAGAAGAATTAGGACAAAACACTTGACATTGTTGAACTTTTAGTATAATATAGTAAAAAATTATGAGAGGATTCAACTTTGTTTAAGAAAGCGGCTGTCTTTACGGATATTCATTTCGGCCTTAAAGGCAACTCTAAAGTTCACAACGACGACTGTGAGCATTTTATTGATTGGTACATTGAGCAAGCCCAAGCAAACGGGTGTGAGACTGGCATCTTTTGTGGTGATTGGCATCACAATCGTAACAGTTTAAATCTTACAACAATGGATGCTACTATTCGTAGTTTAGAAAAACTAGGAAAAGCATTTGATAAATTTTATTTCTTTGATGGTAATCATGATTTGTACTATAAAGATAGGCGTGATGTAAATTCTACGAGATTTGCTCCGTTTATTCCTGGTATTACATTTGTAGATGAAATTACTACTATTGAAGACGTTACACTTGTACCTTGGCTAGTAGGCGACGAGTGGAAAAAAATTGAAAAAATTAAATCCAAATATATGTTTGGACATTTTGAATTGCCAAACTTTTACATGAATGCTATGGTACAGATGCCTGATCATGGAGAACTAAAAGGCGATCATTTTAAAAATCAAGAATACGTGTTCTCAGGACACTTTCATAAAAGACAAGTTCAGGGTAACATTCATTATATCGGTAACGCATTTCCTCACAACTATGCAGATGCATGGGACGACAAACGAGGTATGATGATACTTGACAGAGAAAACGATAAAGAACCAGAATTTTTAGACTGGCCGGATTGTCCTAAATACAGAACTACGACATTAAGCAAACTGCTTGATCCTAACAGTGAAGTTGTTAAACCTAATATGTATCTACGTGTTACACTAGATCTGCCAATTAGTTATGAAGAAGCGCAGTTTATTAAAGAAACATATATTAACAACCACCAATGTAGAGAGATTACACTTATTCCTCAGAAACAAGTTGAGGAAATTAGTACAGAACTTGATATAAGCAAATTTGAATCAGTTGATGAGATAGTATCAAAAGAGATTGCCGCTATTGACAGTGACAATTTTAATAAGAAAACACTGCTAGACATATACAGCGAGCTATAATGATAAAAGTAAAAGATTTAACAGTAAAAAACTTTATGAGTGTGGGTAACCAAACCCAAGCGGTTGACTTCAATAAGGAGCAACTCACACTCGTGCTTGGTGAAAACTTAGATCAGGGAGGTGACGACCAAGGCTCAAGAAACGGTACAGGTAAGACAACCATTATCAATGCGTTATCATATGCCCTGTACGGCCAAGCACTGACCAACATCAAACGGAACAATCTTATCAACAAGACAAATTCCAAAGGTATGTTGGTCACCTTACACTTTGAGAAGGACGGTGTTGACTATAGGATTGAGCGAGGACGCTCTCCTAACGTGTTAAAGTTCTATATCAATGACCAAGAGCAGGAAATGCTCGATGAATCGCAAGGTGATAGTCGCAAAACGCAAGAGCAAATCAATACGTTGTTGGGTATGAGCCACGATATGTTCAAACATATTGTTGCACTAAACACATACACTGAACCGTTTCTTAGTTTGAAACAGAACGATCAACGTGCAATTATTGAACAGCTCTTGGGTATTACAATACTTTCAGAGAAAGCAGAAAATTTAAAAGAACATGTACGTCAAACAAAAGAAAAGATTACATCAGAAACACTAAAGATTGAAGCAATACAAACTGCAAACAGTAAAATTGAAACTACTATAGATAGTTTAAAAAACAATCAACGTGCTTGGAATAGCAAACAGTCACAGGACATAGAAAGATTAACAAAAAGTATTGAAGAGTTAGAAAAACTTGATATCGATCAAGAGCTTGAAGCACATGAAAAATTACAAAACTGGAGTGAACAGAGTAATGCAATAACGGCTCTTAATAAAGAAAAAAGCACACTAGAGAGTGCATTACTACGTGCTACTAAGTCTGTAGAAAAAGCAGAAAAAGACATCGCAAATCTTGAAGATGCTGTGTGTTATACTTGTGGACAAGCATTGCATGACGACAAAAAAGCAGAAATTGAATCAAGAAAAACAAAAGAGTTGAACGATGCAATGGCATATCAAACTGAGGTTGCTGATAAACTTGAAGATATCTTAAAAGGACTAGATGAAATTGGTGATATCAACGGACGTCCTACTACATTTTATGAAACAATGCGTGAAGCATACGATCATAGAACTAATGTAGACGGATTGCGTAACACTCTTACTTCAAGACAACAAGAAACTGATCCTTACCAAGCACAAATTGACGAACTTTCAACTACAGCAATGCAAGAAATTGATTGGACGCCTGTAAACGAACTTACAAGTTTACAAGAACATCAAAATTTCTTGTACAAATTGCTAACAAACAAAGATAGTTTTATACGTAAGAAAATTATTGATCAAAATTTAGCATATTTGAATAATAGACTTACATATTATCTTGACAAACTAGGATTACCACATCAAGTAGAGTTTCAAAATGATCTTACTGTAATGATTACACAACTTGGACAGGATTTAGACTTTGATAACTTGAGTAGAGGTGAAAGAAATAGACTTATTCTTGGTATGAGCTTTGCATTCCGTGATGTTTGGGAAAGTTTATATCAAAATGTTAACCTATTGTTTATTGATGAGCTTATTGACAGCGGTATGGACACTGCTGGTGTTGAAGGATCGCTTGCTGTAATCAAAAAAATGGGTAGAGAGCGACACAAAAACGTATTTTTGATTTCGCACAAAGACGAATTAGTTGGTCGTGTAAACCATGTTATGAAAGTTATCAAAGAAAACGGGTTTACAAGTTACGAAAATGATATAGAAATTATAGAATGATTGAAGACGATACACACGACAAATTAACAAAGGCATATTTAGAATATTACAAGGCAAATGAGAAATTTGAGGCGGCAAATTCCGTGCGAACACACAAAACAGTCAGAAGATGGCTGAGAGAGATACGTACTCTTGCTAAAAAACGCATGGACGAAATACACGAACACCATAATACAACAAGGCAAACCAAAAAAGACCAGGAACAATCATAGGCAACGGTATATAAGTTCATGCATTGGACTTATCAAGACAAACAAGTAGATACTATTTCAGAAGAATATGAAGGATTTGTTTATCTTATTACCAATACAACAACTGGGCAAAAATATGTAGGCAAAAAACTTGCAAAATTTAAAACTACAAAACCACCCTTAAAAGGCAGAAAAAATAAAAGACGAGGCTACAAAGAAAGCGACTGGAGAGACTATTGGGGATCTTCAGATAGGCTACAAGAAGATGTAGACAAGTTAGGCCCAGACAAATTTACAAGAGAAATACTTTATTTTTGCAAATCACGTGCAGAAATGAGTTACATAGAGGCTAGAGAGCAATTTGACCGCCGTGTATTAGAGACGGATGAGTATTATAACGGTATTATTAATGTTAGAGTTGGCGGTTCTGACAAATTGCGCAAGGCATTATTAGAAAACAAGTAGGCAAGCAAGGACACTGTTTGATCGAGGTTGCTCGATCCGCTTTGAGGTGTATCTTTACATCAGATTCTAGCGAGTCCATTAGGCTGTATGCTACAAAAACCCCTTAGCACTGGAACGAAGCGGGGGATATTACGGTGTAGCGTATATTTTAAGAATATACGGTATAGCGTAAGATGTCGATGTAGGTTGGGAAAGGTCAGAGCCCAGTAGCATAGTCAAATACCTACTTCCATGTCTCGGCTGGAGCGAACTCACATGAAGCTCAAGAGACGACGGAGCCGCTGTATAGGTTCCGTCTGACTGAAACAATCTACATGAAACTTAGACGCATTACTACGTAATGCGTATTTTCCATAATAAACTACATCATTCATACGAAGTATTATAGTTTGAGCGTAAGCGAAAACTTGTTTCGTGTAACGAAACACATAAATACACTTATATAATACTTTAGGAAGTAAAAAATGAAAGTTTATCAAATCACAGAAGAACGTGTTGACGAAAAACCTACAAGTGGCATTGCTAACTTTGGTAAAAAAGTTTTAGGTAAAGCCGCAGGTGCTGTAGGAATGAGTGGAACCGCTGGTAGAATGGGCGGAAGCGCAGAAGTTGGCAGTAAAGCAAACGAATTATACAAATCACTTGCAAGGTGGCAAGGTATTAACGGCAAAAATGACAAAAACATGACAGCCGCTGATCTTACAGCATGGGCAAACCAAGAAAAGTTGGATGTAAGAAAGATTACAATGCCTGATGGTATACTTCCTAAGGCTAAACTAATGGATCTTGTGAAAAAAATCGCGGCCAGCGCCTTGACAGGCGGTAATGTGGGGCAAGATGCGCCCGCAAGCGGCGGTGCCGCACAAGGTGGCGGAGCAATAAGCCAAGCAATTGGTGCATTACAAAAAAGCACAGGCAAACCTGGCAGTAATAATACTCCGGGTAACGCTGAGCCTGCGGCGGCAAGTCCACAGAGCCAAGCACAGCCGGCACAAGCACAAGCGGCAAATGTAAAACCAATGACAAACAAGCAGGGTATTCCACCTAACATACAAACTATGTTAGATAAACTTACTCCAACTGAGAAAAAAGCGTTAGCAGGAGCAATATAATGAAATTAAGTGAAGTAACAAGTTATAATTTACGTTCTGCAACAATTTTAAACGAAGGTTGGCAGGATCTTACAGAATCACAAAGAATTTATGTAGGCCGTTGGGAAAAAGAACTATGGCCACTACTAGAACAGTACACAAAAGTTGCAGAAGCAACACTTACATCAGATCAAATTGATGCAATTTTCAAAGGTGCAGAAGCACAAGCAATGGCAAGCGGTAATAACAAGACTGCTCTTGGCAAAGGTGCTAGTGCGGCCGCGGCAGTTGCTAAACTTCCTGTTGATCTTGCAAAAGCAGTTGACAAAAAAATTAATGAACTAGGCAAATTAGCTCAAAATGCCGGACCTGTAAAAAATATGGATCAAAAGTTTGAGCAACTTAAGAAAGATATTACAGCAAAAAACAGCGACAGCAAAATTGTACAAGGTATACAAAAAGTAAGCGACTGGGCAAAAGAAAATCCAGGCAAAGCTAGTATTGCTGTAGGTATTCTAACAACTATTGCGGCTTTCGCAGGTGGTCCTGCAGGTGGTGCCGCGGCAGGTTTAGTATTACGTGCTTCAAAAGATTTATTACAAGGTGAAAAACTTTCAACAGCAGTTGGTAAGTCAGTCAAAACAGCGGCATATGGTGCTCTTGCTGGTATGGCGATCCAAGGTTTAACAGATAATATGATTGATAACATTGCAACTGGTAGTGAAGCAGAAGCAGAAGCAATGATGGACGCTTTTGAAAAAGCCAACTTCAATGATGCAGTAGATGGCGCAATAGCAGATGCAGGATTTGATGCAGGTGTGCTTGATGGTGCTCAGAATTTAAAGATGTCTGGTAATATCAACGGGTTCTATTACAATTATGATATGACAATGACTGCTGATCAAGTTGCACAATATAAAGCATTGGCTGATGCGGCGGCAAGTGCAGAAACATTTAGTCCAGAATATTACAAAGCGGCAGGCGAACTACACGGATTTTTAGCAACAACACAACAAGCAAACGAAAACCTAACTGCTCTTGCACAAACAATTAAAGAAATTCCAAAAGATATGCTTACAAGCGATCAAATAGAACAAGCGATTGCTGTTCTTGATAATGCAGATGAAGCAATTGAAAAAATTATGGACATTGGCGGCGCAACAGCGGCGGCGGCACAAGGTGCTATGGCAACAGTTGATGATAAAAACAAAGAAATGCACAAGGTCAAACCAATTGATCCAAAAGAAAAGGAACAACTTGAATTAGATCTTAAAGGTGGCAGTGATAAAAAAGAATCGCTGTCAATGGAAGAACGTTTTGAATTGTTTTTGATAGAAAAAGATCCTGCACAAGGAGAATTACCTCTCGATAATCCAAACTCAATGGGTGCAAAAGCAAAGCGTGGAATTGGAAGTGCATTAGGTAAAGTAGGTGGCGCTATCAAAAAAGGTGCAGGTGCTGTGGCAGGCGCGGCTAAGAGCGCAGGAAAAGAATTAGGTAACAAAGTCACTTACAATAAACTAATGAAGTCATGGAAAGATGCAGGTAGTCCAACAGATTCAGCAAGTGTTATGAATATTTTACAAGATGCAGGACTAAGCAACGATCAAATTACTACTATTGGTAAAGAAAACAAAGTAGATCTTAAACCTAAAACACAAGCAACAGCAGGTACACCTAGTACTGCAACACCTCAAGCAGGTGGTACACAAGCACAAGGTGGAGATGCACCAGCACAAGCAGGTGCCGCACCAACAGATGCACCAGCACAATCACAGCCAGCAGGAAATGCAGAAGTTAAGCCTAGCACAATCAAAAAAGGCCAAACTATGAAAGCAAATGATGGTAATGAATACAAGTGGATGGGTGCATTATGGGTAAACACTGCAACAAACAAACCAATTGGTATTATGCCTAGCATGAAAGCAGGCTTACCTAATCCTAAACTTGATCCAATCATTGCTGTAGCTAAAAAAGATCCAAAACTTGCAAAACTTATCAAACAACAAATTACAAGTAAAGGCGTTGAAGCAGGAACAGCAGGTGCGCAAAAAGCGGCACAAGCAGGTGTTAAAGGTACTGAAAAGTTAGACGCAAAGGGCGTTACTAAATAATTGGCATACCACTCTTTTTGGTGGCTTCCATATTTTCTTTAATAATATCTGAGATAATTTTCTTATCTGAAGGTTCCAGAGCAAACGCTTCCTCAAGACTTATGCTACCACGCATGTACCAACATATTCTCATTAATTCCGCACGGATTTGTTTTGTCTGGCCTTCTAAGAGTTTTACTTCTTCAAGGATCTTGTCGACCGGCCAATCGGTGATCCTTATCCGAAAAAATTTGATTGATCAAAAGTAATCGGAACTTCAAATGTTTCTGGAGCACCTGCTTTGAGTTGTTCTTCAGTGGATTTTACTTCCATCGGAGGAACGTCAAATTGTTTTTTCTGCTCATTAATATGAGTTTCTAGTGCTTTGAACAAACCTTTATCAGTGTTGTTTAGAAAGTCACTGATAAACGAAGGTTGTGTAACTTCTTCACCTTCTGGTGTTGTTATGTTAACAATGCTATTAGACACCATTCCAAATGTAATGTCTCTAATTTTATTAAAACTTTTATTAAAGTTTTCTAACTTTTCGTCTTCAGCCATTTCAGAACTATTAACAATACTAAAGATTCTCTGTTCTTCAAATGTGCTAATGCTCATTCTTGAAAAAGTTTTGTAATCTAAAGGTTTGATTTTAATTTTAAGTTCGTTCCATTCTAATTCATCAACAAAATTACTATTTGCATATCTATCTAAAATCTGTCTTAGATCGATTGTGTAATCTGCCGGCTCTTTAGTGTTTGGTGGAGTTGCTGTAACGTCCATCGACTCACCATATGTTGCTATGCGGATCGCAACAAGACAAGCATCGAGATCAAGCACAGGCATTTGCCATGCGTTTTTGATATTTGGAATACAACTTTGAATTAAGTCAACAGTTGCCGCACCGTTTAATAGTGCGTCTGGTGTTTTTAATGTTAGTTCGTCTTTAGCAGTCATAGCAAAGACAGGAAGTTCGCCATTTTCTGGCATTTCAAGAGCACCCTCAGGATACCAATGACCTTTGCTAGGCAATGCTAGGTAAATCTTAGGTTGTCTATAAAACTTCGTTAATGGGTTTGCACCCGCTGGTTTTATTTCTGGCATAATTTTCTCCGCATAAATATACAGTATATCAGTATATATGACAATTATTTATATACGCACATAATAGGAACACAACAGATATGGCAGGTCCTGTAAAAGGTACAATTGGTAACGAAGAAGTGGTATTAAATGATGCCGCAACCGAAACTACACTCCTAAAATTATTGGCCGCAGTGCAAAAAGGTGGAACTGGCGGTGGTGGCGCAGGCGGAGGCGGCTCTAAAGAAGCTCAGAAAAACCTTATGGCTATGGCTCAGCAAACTGGTAAAACCAGCAAAGAGCTTGAAGAATTTGAAGAAGTTGTAGAAGAAACAGGCAATGCCCTTACAAGAGGCTTTGGTCATGTGTTCCAAGGTATGCAAAATGTTGCCCTTGAGTTTATGGGCGGCAGTACAAGATTAAGTGAATTTAGTTCCCATATTACAGGCGTAATTAGTAATATTCCAATTATCGGTGGTGCTTTAGGTGGCACCATGCAATTACTTACAAGCGTTTTAGATAATGCTGTAGATAGTTTTAGAGAATTATCTAATGTAGGTGTTGATTTTGGTGGTGGACTAATGGAAAACAGACTGATGGCTTCACGTGCAGGAATAAGCATGGAAGCATTTAATCAGACAATAGCCGCCAATGCTCCTCAACTTGCATTACTAGGAGGCAATGCCGCAACTGGTGCTAGAATGTTTGCGAGAGTAAGTGGAGAAGTACAAAAGAATCAAGCTCAATTTAGTAGACTTGGTTTAACAATGGAAGAAACTGCTGAAATGACAGCAGATTACATGAAAATTCAAACTAGATTGGGTAGAGCACAACGTATGAGTGATGCTCAAATGGCCGCAGGTGCAAGCAATCTTGTATTAGAATTAGACAAATTATCTAAAATAACAGGTAAGCAACGAGATCAACTTGCCGCAGAGATGGAAGCAAACATGATGGACGAAAGAATGAAGTTGATCATGGGTAGCATTAGTGAAAGTGCTCAAATGAGTATCAATGGAATTACTACTATGCTTGAAGCTGAGAATCCTAAACTTGCAGAAGGATTTAAGGAAATGGTTGCTACAGGTGGTGTACCACTGAGTGCATTTGGACAAGACATGTTGCGTGTTAATCCAAGACTCGGAGAAATGATAGAAGGTTTGAAAAACAACACAGTTACGCAAGAAGAGTATATGGCTGAAGTAAGAAGGGCGGCAGAGACAGTTAACAATATGTCAGATGCAGAAAGAGCTAATATATCAACTTTGGCCGCAATGGGTGAAGAAATTGGCGGAGCATCTATTGCATTCGCAGGTATGGAAAATGCTGGACTAGGAGCGGCTGAAGCAATGGACGCACAGAAACAAGCCGCTGAAAACAGAGACAGAGAATTATTAAACTTTGAAAGTAGCATTCAAAAATTAAAGAACGCTATTATGGATACACTTATTAATACAGGTGTATTTGATGCATTTCAAAGTGCTATTAGTTCATTATTAGGAGACGGTACATCTGGAGGAGTTACAGGATTAACAAACGCAATCAAACCAATTGCAGATTGGTTCAAGAGCTTCTTCTCAGACTTAGCTGGAGCAGAAAATCCAATGGATGTTATTAAAACATATCTGTCAGACGGACTTAGTAAACTAGGTGATATGATTATGCCTATGATTACAAGTGCATTTAGCGGAATTGGAGGTGCAATACTTGGAGCTATATTTGGCGGTGGTGGAGATGATAAAAAAGCATCTCCTGGAGCCGAAGGCGGCGAAGGTGGCGAAGAAAAAACCGGAGGCATGTTCAGCGGTATTGGTGATTCACTGTTAGGCTTTGTAAAACTTATTGGTGTAGGTGGTGCAATTTATGTAGGCTTTAAAGTATTCCAAAAACTACTAGCAGGATTTGCAAGTCCGGCTGTAGCGGCAGGTACTCTAGTAATTACAGGACTACTAGTAGGTACAGGTGCCGCAATAAACTTAGCAGGTAAAGGTATTGATGCCGCAGGCGAAGGCGTCAAGAAAATGGCAGACGGCTTAGATCAAATGAGCCAAATTAAAGATGCCGCAAAACTTAAAGACATTGCAGGCGCACTTGGCGAAATGGGAACAGCAATGCTGTCACTAGGTGCAGGTAATGTGCTTGATAGTATCACAAGTTTCTTTGGTGCAAGCTCTCCATTTGAAAAAATGGTTGACGGTATTAACGAATTTACAGGAGTAGATCCTGCGGCTCTAGCAAGTATGACAAGTTCAGCAGGAGCATTAAGTGGACTTAAGAGCTTTGCAGATGAGATTGACAGTGCAAATGTTGACAAATTTGCTGATTCAATCGAAAAATTAGCAGAGTCTATGGAAGATCTTAATGATGCATACAGCGAAAGTTCAGGATTTTTTGGTAGAAATGCACCTGGCAGTCAGGAAATACTACAAGCAATTCAGTCTGGAGCGGAAAGCGGCAACGCAGGAGTAAATAGTAGTATGGGTAGATTGGTTGAATTAATGGTAGAAAATAACACATTAACCAAGAGAATATTAGAAGCTACAGGTGACGGTGTTTAATAAGGAAAGATTATGAGTTGGAAAAAATATTTTACACCAGTGCCAACAGGCGATAATGTAGGAGGAAGTTTTAGTCCTCTAGGCGGGGGTCGTGGCGGTGGCTTGAACGCAGGACCTGCAAAAAGAAACTACAGTTCGTATCTTCCTGATGTATACGTAGGATCACCTAATCGTATTGAGCGTTATGGTCATTATAACACAATGGACCTTGATTCAGAAGTAAATGCGGCGCTTGATATCCTAGCAGAATTTTGTTCACAAAAGAACACACAAAACAAAACACCTTTCTTAATTGACTTCAAAAAGAAAGCAACAAACACAGAAGTTACTGTTCTACAGCAGTATCTACAACAGTGGTGCAAACTACAAAAGTTTGAAACACGTATGTTTAAAATACTACGCAATACATTTAAGTATGGCGATCAATTTTTTATTCGTGATCCACAAACAAAAGAATTGTATCATGTAGATCCTGCAAACGTTACACGTATTATTGTAAACGAATCAGAAGGTAAAACTCCAGAACAATATGTTGTTAAAGATTTTAATTTAAATTTTAAAGATCTTGTAGCAACTACACCATTTGAAACAAATGGTAATGTTACAGGAGGAGGCGACGGATACATACAAGGCGGTGTGCGTGGAATGATCGGACAGTATCCAAAACAAAGCGGTAACCGTTTCCAAGAAGGCGAAGGCGAAGTTGCAGTTGATGCAAAAAATGTTTTACATCTTTCATTAAGTGAAGGACTAGACAATAACTATCCATTTGGCAACTCATTATTAGAAACAATATTTAAAGTATACAAACAAAAAGAATTATTAGAAGATGCGATTATTATCTATCGTGTCCAACGTGCGCCAGAGCGCAGAGTATTCTACGTTGATGTGGGCAACATGCCTTCACACCTTGCTATGCAATTTGTGGAGCGTGTAAAAACGGAAATACATCAAAGACGTATCCCATCGGCGACTGGTGGAGGCACAAATGTTATAGACAGCTCTTACAATCCACTGTCAATTAACGAAGATTACTTTTTCCCGCAAACTGCTGAAGGACGTGGTTCAAAAGTTGAAACATTACCAGGCGGTACTAACCTAGGAGAGATTGATGACCTTAGATACTTTACTAATAAGTTGGTACGCGGCTTACGTATCCCTTCTTCGTACTTGCCTACTGGAGCAGATGATAGTGCGGCACAATATAATGATGGACGTGTGGGGACAGCATATATTCAAGAACTACGTTTCAATACCTATTGTGAACGTTTGCAAAACTTACTAGCAGATGATCTTAACCAAGAATTTAAAAAGTATTTGTTGGAGAAAGGCATCAACATTGATACAGCAATGTTTGACCTAAGATTCCAACCACCACAAAACTTTGCCGCATATAGACAAAGTGAAATTGATAATGCACGTATTCCAACGTTTACACAAATGAGTGCTATACCTTATATTTCTAATCGTTTTGCAATGAAACGTTACTTAGGACTAAGTGAAGAAGAGCTTGCTGAGAACGAAAGATTGTGGCGTGAAGAAAATGATGAAAATATCAAACCACCACCAACAGATGCATCAGGCGAAATGCGTGGAGCAGGAGTTAGTGGTGCAGGTATTGATGCAGATATGGCCGGTATGGAAGACGAGACCGGCGAAGGTGAAGCGCCAGTTGACGGTGGAACAACTGACGCAGTAGATACAGCAACAGGAGGTGATGCAGGGGCGGCAGGCGCAAACACAGACGTCACTGTATAAATACAATATGATCTTACGTGAACTATTTTATTTTAACAAAGAAACATTAGAACCTGAAGAAGATAAATCCTACGATGCATCTTCAGACCAAACACCTCTTGATTTCAACGACTCACGTAAAACACGTCTTACGCTTCGTCAGATTAACAAAGCAAGATTAGCATCAGAACTACATACTGAAGAACAAGAAAAGGAACTTTTCTTTATTAGGCAGATGTACGGTATTGCGGCTAATGCGGAATCTGCCGGAGTATGATAATTGAACATAGCATTTGTAATTGGAAACGGCACTAGTCGTACAGGTATTGATCTCAAACATTTAAAAAAATTCGGCAGAATTTATGCCTGTAATGCAGTTTACAGAGAATTCCATCCAGACTATCTTGTAGCAGTAGACACTAAAATGGTCAACGAAATAGCAAAAAACGGCTATCATCGTATTGGAGAAGTATGGACAAACTATAATAAACAATACGAAAAGTACAACGGATTAAATTATTTTGAACCTAGCAAAGGTTGGAGTAGTGGGCCAACTGCTTTGCATTTAGCTAGTGAACACAGAAATAACACAATTTACATACTAGGATTTGACTATAGAGGTATAGGTGCTGATAATAAACGTGTCAATAATATTTTTAGTGGCACACCAAATTACAAAAGAGAAAACGATAATGCAACTTATTTTGGCAATTGGTTGCGTCAAACAACTAATGTTATCCAGAAAAATCCAGAAAAAAGATATATAAGAGTAGTAGGGGACAAAAAGGGATTTGTACCAGAGCCTTTAGAAAAATTTGGTAATTTATCCCATATATCTAAGGGAGATTTTCTAAAATCTTTCAATTTAGCCCTCACATAGCCAAAAACTACCAGTTTTTGGTGTATTTTCCAGTATAATATTACATTATTACTAAATAATAATGACAGCCTTACCATAGGTATAACAATTTATTTTACAAGGAGTATAAAATGGCAGATCAAAACAAGTTCGAGGATATGCTCGAAAAACTTGTCAACGAAGATCGTGCTGGTGCAGAAGAATTGTTCCACGAGATTGTAGTTGAAAAATCAAGAGAAATTTATGAAAACCTACTAGAAAATGATCTAGAGGAAGAGTCTAAGGACGAAGAAACAACTGAAGCAAAAGATGAAGAAGTTGATGAAGCATCTAAAGACGAAGAAACAACTGAAGCAACTGACGAAGAAGTTGATGAGTCATCTAAAGACGAAGAAGTAGATGAAGCAAAAGACGAGGAAGTTGACGAAGCATCAAAAGATGAAGAAGCAAAAGAAGGTTTTGACCTAGACGAGTTTGAAGTAGAACCTGTAGAAGCAGACAAAGGTGATGATTTCATCGATGACGTAATGGACGGCGGCGACGAAGAAGGCGGCGACGACATGGGCGGTGATGACGAAGCACCAGCAGATGCAGAAGAAATGGAAGACCGTTTAGTTGATCTAGAACAAGAACTAGACAAGTTACGTTCTGAGTTTGAAGCAGAAATGGGTGACGGCGACGATAAAGGCGACGACATGGACATGGACGCTGGCGACGAAGAAGGTGAAGACGATGCAGAAGAAGAAAGCATCGACACACTTGGCATGGAAGCAACTGACGAAGAAGCAACAGAAGCAACAGACGAAGAAGTTGATGAAACAACTGATGAAGAAGTTGACGAAAGCAAAAAGTCAGAAGCAGAACAAATGCGCGAATATGTTGAAAAAGTAACTGCAACAATGGGCGACAACGGTGCAAACACTAAGTCACCAGTAGCAGGTAAAAACGACATGGGCGGTGATGCAAGCAACCTAGTAAAAGGTGGCGAAGCAGACTCAAAAGGTACAGCAGGTGGCTTAGCAGGTAATTCTCCAAAAGAGGAAAACATGGGCAACATTAATGTACCAGGTGGTAAAGCCGCAAAGAGCATGAAGAATATGCCAAAAGGCCATGGCGCTGAGAAAAAAGGCGCAGGCGAAACTGCTGACAATAAAAAGTCAACAATTGGCTCTTAATTGTTAGTGAATTAGGAAGTAGTGATGAATCTACTAAGTGAGAACTTGACATTTGACCAAGCTAAAATGGTCGTTGAATCTACCGATAACGCTACCGGTGGTAAAGATTTACACCTTAAAGGTATCTTTATCCAAGGCGGAGTACGCAATGCAAACCAGCGTGTATATCCTGTAGAAGAAATTGGTAGGGCTGTCAAAACTCTCAATGATCAAATCAGTACTGGCTACTCAGTTCTTGGCGAAGTTGATCATCCTGAAGGCCTAAATATTAACCTAGACCGTGTTTCACACATGATTACAAATATGTGGATGGAAGACGCAAATGGTTATGGGAAACTAAAAATTTTACCAACCCCGATGGGACAATTAGTAAAAACAATGCTTGAAAGCGGAGTTAAACTAGGCGTCTCATCCAGAGGGTCAGGTGAAGTCACAGAGTCCGGCGATGTATCGGGCTTTGAAATTATTACGGTAGACGTTGTAGCGCAACCAAGTGCGCCAGGCGCCTACCCTACACCAATTTACGAACATTTGATGAATGCTCGTGGTGGCTACAAGGCATACGAACTAGCACAGGCAACAAGACACGATGATAAGGCACAAAAGTATCTAAAAGAGTCGTTGATTAATATAATCAACAAACTCCAGTAAATTAGGAGAACGTTATGATAGATGCACTGAAAACACTCTTTGAAAACGATGTAGTTTCTGAAGAAGTGCGTCAACAAATTGAAGAGGCTTGGGAAGCAAAAGTTCGCGAAAACAAAATGCAGGCAACTGCTGAGTTACGTGAAGAGTTCGCTAAGAAGTACGAGCATGATAAGTCAACTATGGTTGAAGCTATCGATAAAATGCTTGACGAAAAACTTGGCGAAGAAATTGCTGAATTCGCAGAAGATCGTAAGTCACTGGCTGAGGCTAGAGCAAAGTATGCAGTAGCAATGCGTGAAAACGCAGACCTAATGAAATCATTTGTTTTTGAAACACTTGGCAAAGAGATTAAAGAGCTTCACGAAGATCAAAAAGCAATGTCTGAAAACTTCGGAAAGCTAGAAGAATTTGTTGTTGAAGCACTGACGAAAGAAATCGCAGAGTTTTACGAAGACAAAAAAGATTTGGCAGAAACTAAAGTACGTTTAGTGCGTGAAGCTAAGTCACACCTTGCTAAAGTTAAGAAAAACTTTATCGAGAAGAGTGCAAAATTAGTATCGGAATCTGTTAGCAAGAATCTTAATAAAGAGATTACTGCACTTAAAGACGATATTGAGACTGCACGTCAAAACGACTTCGGTCGCAAGCTGTTTGAAAGTTTTGCATCTGAGTACGCTAACAGCTACTTAAATGAGAAATCAGAAACAGCGAAACTTCTAAAAGTTGTTGATCTAAAAGATAAACAAGTAAAAGAAGCTCAAGACGCCGTAGAGGCTGTTAAAGCTGAGGTAACTGCAAAAGATGCAGAAATCAAAAGCATTAACGAAGCGGCTGAAAGACAAACTAAATTGAACTCATTGATTGAGCCATTAAGCAAAGATCAGAGAGAGATTATGACAGACTTACTGGAATCAGTTCAAACTGCTAAGTTAGACAAGGCGTTTGATAAGTATCTTCCGGCAGTAATTGACGGTAAGGGTCCAGCAAAGCAGAAGGCAACACTAACAGAGGCAAAAGAAATAACAGGCAATAGAACACAAACTAACGTTAGTAGCAAAGCAGACGAAAATGTAGTTGACATTCGTCGTCTTGCTGGATTGAATTAAGGAGATAATTATGTCAGAACTACTAGAAAGTCGCTGGCAGGAAACCAAAGGCGCACTTCTTGAAGGCCTAAATGGCAACAAGAAAGCTGTTATGTCTGCAACGCTTGAGAACACTCGCAAGCATTTGATGGAGACAGCTACAGCTGGTGCAACTTCTGCCGGTAATGTCGCAACACTTAATCGTGTTATCCTACCCGTTATCAGACGTGTAATGCCAACAGTTATTGCAAATGAACTAGTTGGTGTACAGCCTATGACAGGTCCAGTGGGTCAAATCCACACATTGAGAGTACGCTACTCAGACACAGCAGGCACAGGCGCAAGCGGTGCTGTAGCTGGTGAGGAAGCACTTTCACCATTTAAAATTGCGCAAGCATATTCAGGTGATACAACAAATGCAACAGCAGATGCTACTGCATCACTTGAAGGTTCAGCTGGTAATCAACTAAGCATCCAAATCTTAAAGCAAACTGTTGAAGCTAAATCAAGAAAGCTATCAGCACGTTGGACTTTTGAGGCGGCACAAGATGCTCAGTCACAGCATGGAATTGATGTTGAAGCTGAAATTATGGCGGCTTTAGCGCAAGAAATTACTGCTGAAATTGACCAAGAGATCCTAGCATCTCTACGTACACTTTCAGGTACAGCAGTTGAAACATACGACCAAGCGGCGGTATCAGGTACTGCAACTTTCGTTGGTGACGAACATGCGGCTTTAGCTGTTCAAATCAACAGAGCGGCTAACTTGATTGCTCAGCGTACACGTCGTGGTGCAGGTAACTATGCAGTTGTTAGCCCATTTGCGTTAACAATTCTACAATCTGCAACAACTTCAGCGTTCGCAAGAACAACTGAAGGTGCATTTGAAGCACCAACAAACACTAAGTTTGTAGGTACTCTAAACAATGCAATGCGTGTATATGTTGACACATACGCAGGTGACGGTACAGCAGTACTAGTTGGTTACAAAGGTTCAAGCGAATCAGATGCACCAGCATTCTACTGCCCATACATTCCACTAATGTCAAGTGGTGTTGTAATGGATCCATCAACATTCGAACCAGTTGTGAGCTTCATGACTAGATACGGATACGTGGAACTAAGCAATACAGCTTCGTCATTAGGTAATGCGGCTGATTACCTAGCAAACGTTGCGATTACAAACGGTAACGTAAGCTTCAGCTAATATTTTTTAGCAAAATTTAAAATAGGCCCTACGGGGCCTATTTTTTTGACTAAATTTTCTTCTTGACTTTCTCTCTCAAATAATATATAAATAGACTCAATTTATGAAACACAAACATTTAATAATACGAGCGGAAGTTAGTAACCCACCTAGGTACGAGCAAAATATTATTGATTGGACAAAACATTTAATCCAAGACATTGGCATGAAGATTTTGCTAGGTCCATATGCAACGTACTGTGATAAAGAAGGTAACAAAGGCTATACTTGTGCAACAATTATAGAAACTTCCCACGTTGTTGTACACACATGGGACGAAGTTAGTCCTAAACTTGTACAACTAGATGTTTATACGTGCAGTGAATTGGATATCAGAACAGTGTTTGACGCACTAGATAAATGGGATCCAATTAAAATAGATTACAAATATCTTGATAGAGAAACTAATCTTACAGAAGTATTAGATACTAAATAGATATACGTTCAGCCCAAGGGCCGGAAGTAGCATAATGCGAAGGAACGCACTCAACTGTAAAAAGGAGAGTGATATGAACTACAAAGACTTTGAATTAGCT
>MDTC01259687.1_pt1 | contig 66841 bp, 57 predicted proteins | sample 811181 | NCBI WGS metagenome assembly MDTC01 (sample SAMN05326644, study PRJNA326480) | marine metagenome | isolation source: seawater | place: Pacific Ocean: North | collected 2011
GAAGTTAAAAAAGCTTATAAAGAATAATATTATATCCGACTTGCTTTCTGATATAAGATTGCAAAATCTAGATATAGAAGATGAATGATAAAGTAGAGCAATTCATTAAGAACGAAAAAGAGATAGCTAAATATAAGCTATCTCTTTTGCGTGCTTCCAAAAGAAGAGTTTACACGGAAAGGCTCATGCTAAAGGAGGAGGATTATATAGAGTTTCCGTTTGAATCACTGGACTTGGTAACTGTAGAGGATGCAAGAAAGGCACTGTATCTATTCCGAATAGACAGGTTTTCTTTTAACAAAAAATACCCCTCAAATATTGAGTCTAAAAGTGTGGCAAAATCTCAAGTTTCAACTCTAAAGTTAAAGCTAGACTTCTTAGAGAAAAAGTACAAAGATTTGATAAATGATGAATTATCCTCAGTAGATATATCTAAATATAAACTAGAAAGCAGCCACAAGTTTGGCGGCGCCTTATTTCAGAAGGAGGTAGCGAGAATACAGATTATGATTTGCTGCCTTTCTCGGTTTATATATTCTCAGATAAAAGAGATAAGAGAGGGAATTGCCGGTGACTTAGACAAGAAGGAAATGCTAGATGCAAAAAATTCTATTGATACAATTTATGATAGAGCTATAAATGAGATGTTTATATATTACAATGAATCAATAGAGCAAACATATGAGTTGCTATACCATACAGGTGACAAAAATGATTTTATCCCATCTATATACCCCTTGGTTAACCTTGTAGATAAATCAAGGAATTCTAATCTAAAGATTTCCAGAGTTCTTCCTCTCGATAAAAACTTTTTCTCAAAGACAGGAAGACCTATTATCAAAAAGGCTAACGAAAGAGGTTTCTCGATAGTTACCTCAATAAACAGAGTTGGTAATGAAACTGTAGAGTTACTTTATAGAAGTATTTATTCTGAGTCTGGAATTTGTTTAAACCAAATTCTTAAAAACAATTTTTATAATATAAAGATAGCTAGCGGCTCCTACAACAAGGCTGTTTCAGCTATACCTATCTGGGATATTTTATCAAACAATTATGATGCCTACTTAAGTAGGCAGATTTTTGAGCTTTTTGGCCTAGCGGACACTGGCCTTCAAACGATTAATCTTAGCGACCCCAATTTTGTTCAGGCTATTAATAAATCTGATTTTAGTGTTAATATAAATATGGATATGAGTAAGATATTAATTGCCGCAACACGCTCTGAGGCAGATAAAATTATCGATGCCAAAAAATATATAGTTTTACTAATAAAAGATTTAAAAGAAGAATATAACAATAAATTCTTGCCAGCTTCTGCTAGCTTAAACCAAAGCAACCTAAGAAGAGGTAAGATAAAAGAGATTGCTGGGAGTATAAGTAAATGAGAACCGAACAAGACGCCTTACAGATTATCGATGTGATTTTATCGGCAGATGAATTATTGAGGACCGGTAAGTTCTTGATGAATATGATTGAAAATGCCATTGTATCAGCATCATATTCATTCGATAATGACGAAGATGATTTCGACCAAGAGGTTATTTTTGTTTCTGCATTTAAAGGTAGCACAAAAGATTTGGCAGATTCGATACTTACAGGTGATCTTGTAAGCACGCAAGAACTGCAGGGGCTTAGCAATCTTGCTAAAAAACTTTCGTCTGAACTCACTGAGTTAAGTGAGGGAGATACATATATTGGATTAGCATCACAAGGTCCTTCTAATTTAGAAAGCAATCTAGATACTCTACTAACTGCGTCAAATAGATTTTTTGAAAGCTTCGATTCTTTAGAGTTTGAAAATAAAATAGCTTTAGACAGCCTTATTGCAAAGGGCGTTAAAGTAGTGGCAAAAGAGCTTTTAAAAAGCGAAGATCTTGATAGCAGGATTCCTGTTTTAATCTCATTTTTCGAAGATGTCGAATCTGTCGCGCCACCTGCACTGGAAGAGCCAGAGGTGGTTGAGGAGGAGGTAGCAGAGCCTGATGTAGAGGCTCCTGACTTAGAAAAAATTCTCCAGAGAGAGGGCGAGGAGCCCGCTCAAGGAGATCCCATCGGCTTGCCCGCTAGGGAGTTTTTGTTAAGGTCTCAGTTGATTGCCAAAATTATTAGTGATAATACGGAGGATCTGCTGGATGCTTACGATTTATTCGAAAGAACCAATCGAGATAAAGTTATCTCTCTTTTTTCTTCGAAAAAGACAGGGGGCGAATCAAGTTTTGATGGAGAATATACAACAACCAATGTTGATAGAATACAAAACAATTTATCAAACCCTAATTTTTCAAGATTAGTTTACGAAAAAATAGAAGGCCTAGACGATAATGACTCCTTTTACGAAGATGTAAAGTCTGGCAAAAAAGACTTTTTAAGTATTGAAGGCTCTATATTTAGCGGTAAGTTTGCAGATATACTGGGTGCTAACATAATTGAGTCAGACTCTGATAATTCGGCTGTAGTCGAGATAGATGATAAGAGATTAAAAGATATTCGGGCTCTTATCTTAAGAGAGGTGCAGATTATATCTACAATATCAAATGATCTATACTCTAGTGCCCTAACTTTACAAGCACCAGAAAAAGATGTTAGTGCAAAAATAAACTTATACAGAAGATTTCTTATAAGAAAGTTTGATTACCTAATTTCATCCATAAAGCTAAGGGATAGAGCTATTCTATCCTACTTGAAGGAGGATAGGCTTTTAACTCCTGACCAGAAAAATGATATTAAAAGAAATTGTTTAGGATCAAATGTATTTTCTGGAAATGGTTTGTTTTTTCAGGTAGATAAATATTATGATGAGCTGTTAGCAGCCCTAGTCCCCCTCTATAAGCCTGCTGCAAGTAATAATATTTTTAAAAACAAAAGGCAAAAACGGCACGAAAGAGAAGGTATAAATTGGCAAAAGACTTTAGACACACCTTTTGAAGAGCTTTTGGTATCTAAAATAAAAAAGATAATTGAAGAACATTTGGGGGAAAAGAAATTTAGTAGCGATGAGAATGTATCAAAAGAAATTTTAAACTTATCAATCACGGTGATTGTACAAGAATTAAGAGGAATGGTTTTTTATAAAGCCCAGCTTTCCAAGGTGCAGTCTAAATGCTCTGTCTGCAACAAGTTCGTATACATAAGAAACGATCCAAAACAAAGCGCTGGTTTTCCGGCAGAGCAATATGCTCTTCTTAAAAGGAAGGTAGAAAATCCTGAAAAAGATATAACATATAATATATATTCCTTGGTTAGAAAGGATGGAAGTGCAATCTCTTTCGAAGCCCTTGTTAATTCAGAATTTGAACTTTCTGAAGAAGAGTTTGATAAATTAGTTCAGATCTCTAAAGACTTTGGCAGACCAGACGACAGTGTTGTTCGAGTAAAATCTTGGGAACAGATAGGGTTAGATTTTTACAGTGGAGACTCATTTAAAAATATCGAATCAATTATAAGAAAATCAGATGCCATAAGATCTCTTGGCGGAAAGCGTTTGAGATCGGGAGTTAAAATATCTACGTCCAAAAACAGGTGCCCATTTGGAGGTTCTAAAGATCTTATAAATAAGTTTAAGACACAGGGCGTGGCAGGCCCAGGTTCAGAATATGTACCGGGAGAAGCTCATATAGAAGGCGCTAGTGCTTCAGGTTACATTGCTACGCAAGAAGATCTTGATAAAATGACTATAGTTGAAGCAAACAATGATAGCCCGTGGGAATGTGGGTTTAAAGAAGATTTTCAGCAAGTTACGGGTCTTAATATATATCTCGAAGAAATGGTTGGGTCTGCTATAACGCCTGAAATAAAAGAGTCAATACTAAATCTATCTAGAAGACAGTCTGCCGGTGGATTTAAATTTTCCTCTAGATCATTTATTTGCCCTGAAAAAATAACCGTTCCTTCTGATTTGAAACAAGCAAAACAAGTTATTAAGGATTATTCGATTATTGCTATGCCAATAGCTGAACCCGAATACTCTGAGGTTCATCCGATTATCAAAATGTTAAAAGAAAATAAATCATTTGTGAATTTATACTGTGGAGCAAGAACTAGCATTTCGCAGTTTAACAGAATAAAGTTTGGAGAAATTATAAAACAATTAGTTGAAGATAAAAGCGAAGAATCTTATAATGGAGTAATAAACTCAATGATTGAGCTTGGCGTAGAGGTATCTGATATACTGCCATTCACTATGCTTAAGCATTCTAACTTAGAATTAGGCGAATCCAACATTGAGTTAGACTCATCCGTGGTTGACGATCTTTTGGCTAGATCTTATAAGATATCTCAGCTTTTAAAGAAGGCCATGGCAACAAAGACAACGGGTATAGGCGAGGGCCAAGTATCTGTGCATAAATTTTTTGATTTCATCCAAAACATAGAGCTCACATGTCACAATGGTCATTCTTTTTCAATTAATGACTCTATAAATTTTGCAAACAATTATATAGATGTACCTGATTTAAGAACCAAAGATAGATTGAATGCTACAAGAAAAGTTTTGAACGAATCTAGTTTAGACCAACTTTCTTTGCTTTTAAAAATTAAAAATGGACCAATAAGCACTATATCAAGAAAGAGAGCTGAAGAAATGGGTATGAAGTCATACTCTGAGTTTGATTTTGGTAAAGACCCAATTAGCAGTATCTATTTTGAAAATCCAGATGATCCAGAGGGCGATTATCTTTATATAAATTCCGGAAATGCACTATCAATATACCCAATGAAAACGAGGTTTATGACTGCAGTGGCAGACACTTCGTCGAAATCTGAAAGTACTACATATTTGCAAAAAGACATTGGAGGTATGGCTACCTCTTCTGGAGCAATGATGTCAGACAGCTCAGAGGGAGGGTCTGTAGACTGGCTGGAAAACAATGTTGGGTCAACAACGACGACTACAGACAGAGAGCGTGGCGAGGCTGTAAGTAAAAAAAGACAAGAGTATGTAAATAATATCAATAAAACAAACGCTATTATTGTTGCTCTTGCTCAAAATGCTATAATATCAATTCAAGAGTTACTCTTGGCTTCGACCAGATCCAGCAAAGAAGATGTTGTATTCTATGGAAAAGCCCTAGATAAAACGCTTAAAGAAAAGATTAATTCAGATTTCTTTAACGAAAGACTAACTAACCTTTTGAAAAGCATTATGGAGCAAGAATTTGTCTTCAGCAGAGCCAGGAAGGTAAATTTTTCTAAGGATTACGATATATCTATCGATGAATTATCTGGACTTATTAAAGATTCTATAATTAATGATTTTGGGGAAGATCCAAGAGCATTTATCTATGCTATAGGCTCCTCTTTTCATCGCTATTTGCAAAGAAAGATAGTAGAGGGAGCAATTCTGTATGCAAACAACCATCCTGATCCAGGGATTCGGGAGGACCTTAAGGATGATATAGAGGAAGTTTTAGTCCATGAGAAGAAGCTAACTGTTAGTCAAATCTCAAAAGCTATGCCAAGCTTTTTCGATCCAAGAGAAATTGCAGAATTTGAAAAATCAATTGATCCAAAAGGCCAGAACACAGAGCCCATACAGGGTGTGTCCGAGCGAATTAGTCAAGTTGATCAGGGGGCTGGAATGAAGGTGGTAAATATAACAGAACTTTGGTTTGCTAAACAAGCTACTATTGCTGCGACAGCAATGTACTTAGCAGAAAGGTTATCAGAGGTTTATAATAGATTCTTATCGGAGTCCTCTTCTAGCTATGTTAATTTACCTATTCTTGATCAATTTGATTTAAGCACTCGTGATAAAGTAATTGCCATAACAATAGATAGGATAATTACAAGTGGTCAGGGCACTTCGCTCGATTTATCAGATATTGATGACTTGGATCTCAACGATCACCTAGATAGTCTGGGCGAAGTTGTGCGCAATCTTACTAGATTGCAAGTTGGTGCAGCTTACGCTTCCAGAGCCAATTACTATCAGGAATTAGGTCTTGATTATATTAAAAATATATATATGTCGCTTACATACTCTCCTGCTATGTCTCATCAGGAAAAGGTGCATGTTAACAACATTTTGCAAAAAGTAATTGTTAATACTAGAAGCACAGAGATTATTTTAGAACCTCATATTAAAGAGACAAATACAGGAGGGAAATATGCAGAATATTTTTCTAGATTTGAAAACGCTCATAGCTTAATGCCTTCTGCAAGTCATCCTACTCTCTCCATCAACCCTAAAACTCTGGGTGGGTTCGTGTCTTACAAAACAAAGACAGTGAAGCCAATATATCTTATAAAGCAGGGTGCGCAGGACTTTTCGTATATCCTTGGAATAGAAGGCTATCTAATAAGTGCGCCATCTTTCGCAATACTGGTATCAAAAGATGATGAAGAGTTGCTGAGCAGCCTACTTCCTGTGCAGCCCTCTGTTGAATTCCCGGAAAGCCATCCTGATTATTTTGAAAACGGTTGGACCCTCATGGTCGGAAATATTAAGGGAAGTGATGTTAAAAAGGCCGGCTTCAAGACTAATACGGATTTGACAAATTCTGTAACAATGATATCAATATGTAATCATCCAGGTACCGAAGTTGTTTTAGACGAAAGTAAAAATCCGGTATCTTACAGGAATGTGTCACTAGGATTAGATACTGAAACCGCCTTATCTCTGGGAAGTTATAAGGCTTCTGCACCTGCAAATAGTTACTACCCTCCTGTAGACGGCTTTACGTCAAGAATTGGGGTGCCAATACCAGTAGAGGTGGGCGCTAAGAAGGGCGATATAAATATAAGCCTATCTGATATGCCTATAGATATACCTGCAGGCTCCAACACCATGGTTAGGGTTAATCTATCAGATTTACTCCAAAGAAACCCTCCAGATGAAGCTGAATCAATCCTCCTTTCTATAGAGAGGGTGTATGCTGACTTTGTAGTGAAATACAAACAGTTAAAATCTATAAGCGAAAAAGAAGCTGAGAAAAAGAAAAAGCAGACTTCTTTAACTATGAGATCTTTAATGAATAGATATAGAAATCTGCCGCTTAAAATTGATACTTCTGGTTCTACAAGAACTGTTATGACTGGCAAAGGCGGTTTTCAGGAGTCACAAGGATGGTATGTTCCAATTATTAGTCCGGTTCTTGCAAATTTAATCATAACTAAAGCTTGCTTCGGAATTGAGTATGCTGGTCACGGAGTATTTAGTGAAGACCTTTATGAAAGCGAAGAGGTTTTAAGTGCTGCAAAAACTGCTATGCAGTCATTTTTAGCAAAAATAAATGGTTACGACGAGCTTGCATCGCTATTTAACCAAAGAGAAGATATGGTTAATGGCGAGCCAGTGAGCGGAATGGATTTGCTAGAACCATACGAAATGTTGTTTCGTCAAAGGCTAATTAATGGACAGCAAGTTTCAAGAGTAAATATGAATAGATTATTTGGGCCCAAAGGCGTGCTTAGAGTGATCAGCAGAAGTGAGCTAAATGAACATTTAGAAACTCTAAAAAGTGAAGAAGAAAAGGCCGCATATATTGCAGAACAAGGAGTTGTTTATAACGAAAGACTCAGAAGAATAGAAAGTATAAGGCTTGATAGTGTAGACCAAAAATATAAGACTATGTTCAAAGAACAAGACGGGGGCATTCTAAGAAGATGGTCAACTTATACGCCTAAGTTTTACCCCATAAATGTTAGTAAATCTAACAGCTCAAATGTCGCAAACTTTGGTGTACCAAAACTAGTTATCGATACTCCGATGTTTAGAAAAAAGAAAGTCGATAGAGACTTGAGCAGGGTACGCGACGAAGCTATTGGATCTGATATATTGAGTACCGATGATTTAGCTACGATATATAAACAAAGAAGAGGCAAGAAGCCGGGTGGTATATATTATTTTTCAGAAGTTCTACAAACATTCTTCGACAAGAAATTTTATGGAATCAGAAAATTGGTTGAGGAATATGGTGCTGCGGGTATTTTCAAAGATGCTTATTTTGATTCTGCAGAATTATTTAACAAAGTTTCTTCAAAGATTATCTGTAGCGACTTTATTAAAAAATCTGAAAAATACAAGACAGATGTGTTTGGCAGGATTATGATAAAAAGCGAGGCACTGATGCGCCTCTTCGATTAAACATTATAATTTAGGAGAAATAATGTCAGGAGTTCTGAGAATTTTTAATGAGTCTGATGATAATTCAGAGAATACCACCTGGTCAATGGATGACGTAAAAGATTACGTTAAGCAGTATATGGTTTATGAGATGCAGATTAAAGATCTGCAGGCAGCACGCAGAGAGTGGTCCGCAGATTTTATCAAGAATAAGAGTCTTCCAAAAAAGGAGCTTTCACAGGCACTGCGAGCAGCAAAACAGGAGCTTGATATGGATGTCGTTAACGAAATCTATGATAATATTCAGGATATGGTTTCTGAATAAGTAGACAAAATCTAGTTTGTGACTAAAATGGGTGTAAAGAAATTTGCACCCATTTTTACTTTACCAAGGAGAGCGCTAAATGCCAAAAGGACCATTCATATCTTTACACAATCATACGGAGCTTGGCAGTCCGCTAGACGGAATGAACGATGTCAAAGACTTATTTGTAAGAGCAAAGGAGGTTGATCACCCTGCTGTAGCTGTTACAGATCATGGTACAATGACAGCCATGTATGATGCTTATCTTGCATCTCAAGAAACCGGGGTAAAGCTAATTCCTGGCATGGAAGCTTATTTTGCAGATGACCTTGGGGCAAGAAAAAACCACCACTTGGTTCTTCTCGCTCAAAATGAAGTTGGATACGAAAATATTTTAACCTTAAACTATCTTGCATTCCAAAATCAAGTTTCAGGATACATGGGTAAGAAAACTCCAAGAATCACATGGGAGCATATTCGGGACCATAACGAGGGGGTAGTCGCTCTTACGGCATGCTCAAATGGCTTGATTGCAAAAACGCTTATTACAGAACAGGATGAAGCAAATGCCCTAAGATACATCTCTATGTTCAAATCTATATTTCAAGATAGATTTTTTCTAGAGCTTCAGCCGCACCGACTACATGCTGTGCAAAAAAATGGCAAAGAAGTAAATCAACAAAAGCTTAATCAGGCTCTTCTTAAAATCTCAAGAGATCATGATATACCTTATGTTATAACTTGTGACGCACACTATCGTGATAAAGATCACGCAAAATATCACGATTTTATGCTTGCGATTAAGGATAAAAAAGCTGTAGATGATCCCGACCGATTTAGGTATGGGGTTCAAGATATGTACCTCAAAACACATGAGGAGATTACAGGCTTTTTTGGACGCGATATCGCCGAAGTAGGTATGCAGAATACCATAAAAATTATGAATTCATGCCAAGATCCGCACTACATTAAGCCGAAAGGACCAAGGTTACCATCATTTCCTGTTGATAGCCAAGATGATTACAGGGAGTTTTCTGAGTGGAAAGAAAAGGGTCGATCTACTATAGCTGAAGATAAGTCATACCTTCGATATAAATGCATTGAGGGCTTTAAGGAGAAGCTATCCCACCTTTCCGGCGAAGACAAAGAGCTTTACTGGGATAGGGTTAAAATGGAGCTATCAGTTCTTGAGGACAAAAACTTTTCCTCATATATGCTTATTGTCTCCGATTATATCAACTGGGCCAAACAAAGAATGCCGGTGGGCCCAGCAAGAGGAAGCTCTGCTGGCTCTCTTGTGGCTTATCTTACAGGAACAACCAGTGTGGACCCCATTGAGTACGACTTAATCTTTGAGAGATTCCACAACAATCAGAAGACATCTTTTCCAGACATTGACACTGACTTTTCAGATCCATCTTTGGTTAAAGAGTACATTAGAGAAAAATACGGAGAAGACAGGGTTGCTTCGATTTCAAACTGGAGCACCCTTTCGCCAAAGGTTGTGATCAAGGATGTTGCAAGAAGTCTTCGCTTAGGTGGTGATAAAACTACTGCATTTAAAATTGCAAACCACATTACTTCAATTATGCCAGATGCAAAAACCCTTGAGTCTGCTATGCGCGATAGCTCTCAATTTGATGCCTATATGCAGAAATATCCAGAGTTATATGAGTATGGAAATAAGCTTCAGAACCTTACTCGAAACTGGTCAGTTCATGCTGCCGGAATGGTTATTGGAGAGGAGCCTCTTCACAAGACTGTTCCGCTAAGGATTGATCCGACGGGCGGTGTTGTGACTCAGTGGGAGAAAAATAGGTGCGAAACAAATGGTTTAATTAAAATGGATCTTCTTGGCTTAAAAACACTAACGGTTATAGAGAATACGTTTAGGCTTATTAAGTCATCAACTGGCAAGAACCTATCTGTTAGTGATATTAATCTGAATGATCAAGAGGTTTATGAAATGCTAGGAAGAGGTGAGACGGGCGGCGTCTTTCAGCTTGAATCTTCACTTACACCATTTTGCATGAAGCTAAAACCTAAGTGCATTGAGGATATATCTGACATTAATGCAATCGGGAGACCATCTTGTCTGCCTGAAGAGAGAAAGAAGTATGCAAAAAGAAGACTTGGGATTGAGCCAACAAAATATGACCATCCAAAGCTAGAGAGAGCCCTAAAGAAAACTTACGGCATTTTAGTCTACGAAGAGCAAGCTATGTTTATTGCTCAAGACTGTGCTGGCTGGGATCTTAATCAAGCTGACTCTCTGCGAAAAATTAGCAAACTAAAAGGTAAGGATCCCGATCTGGTTCTAAAAACAGAGGCTAACTTTGTTAGGGATTGTATGAAACACTCTGATATGGATTACAAAACAGCCTCTCTAGTTTGGAAGCGCTACATAGAGCCTCTCGGCGGATATGCGTTTAATAAGTCTCACTCGGTTTCTTACTCGCACATATCTTTTTATACAGCTTGGCTAAGGTGTCACTACCCGGCTCAGTTCATGTGCGCGCTCCTAAACTCTGAGGATCCAAACTCGGACAAGACTCAAGAGTATCTTTCGGGCTGCAAAAGCATGGGTATAAGGATTGAGAATCCAAATGTCAATGATTCAGCTGGCAACTACAGAGTTTTAGAGGGTATGGTTATTGCTACGGGGCTTTCTGCCATCAAGGGCGTCGGCGAAAAGGCTATTGAGTCAATTGTTAAAATGCAGCCATACACCTCTTTCGTAGAGTTTGTATCAAAAAACAACAGCCGTACTGTAGGAAAAACAGTTATTCAATCTCTTGCAAAGGCTGGCGCTTTAGACAGCTTTAACCTCACAAGAATGGATATGCATGACAATTATCAAAAATACAGGTCAAAAGCTAAAAATGCAATAAAGAAAGAGGTTGAGAAAGATATCCTGAAAGCACACCCTGAAATAAAAAAGATAACGAAAGACATTAGAGATACCTATTTTGAGGACTTTGATATTTCTGTTGAATCCGCCAGGTTTAGGGGTATAATCTCAAGACTTGTCTATGCGGCCTCTGACGATGAGTGGGATAGAAAAGATATTCTTATAAATGAGAGAGAGGTTCTTGGTCGATCAATATCCGGCAGCTTGCATGAGGTTTTTTCGAGCTTCTTTAGCGGAGGGCCTTTTGTCACACCGATTGGAGATGTGGAAAGCCAAAATAAAGGTGCCAGAGTTAAAATCGAGGCTATAATTAAGACAAAGATTAAAGAGTTTAAGATCAAAAATGGTAAAAATGTAGGAAGAAAGTTTGCCAAATATCTTGTTGAAGATGTAAAAGGCGATACCTGTGGGTTGACCTTGTGGGCAGATGATTACGATAAATATAAATCAATCCTAAAAGAGGGTCTGCCGATAAAGGCTATATGTAAAGTAAACGAATACATGGGGCAAAAAGACCTGGCACTATCATCTTTAGAAAGAGTTTATGGGAGAAAAATATGATTGAATGTAGAAGTTGCAAGTTTACTGTAAAACAGAATATGCGCCATGCGCTTTCTAATAATTGCTGTCCAGCATGCGGAAGCGCACTTCTTGGGGATCTTCACAAAAGAAGGTTGGACTTATTCAAAAACAAATTAACCAATCAGCATTTTGCAAGAAATTTAGATTCAAATGATATTTTTGATATAGCTCTTTTTATGCTGGTTGAGTTTTTTCCACCAACTGCTCCAGAGCAAAAAGAGGACGCTCCAGAGGGTCAGACTGCTGATGAGGCAGTTGAAGATACTTCCGCCTCAGAGTCTCCTCCCGAAGAGTCTTATGAGGATGTAAGAAGCCAGGTTAGAGATGAGATGGTTAAATCATCAGAGACAATATCTGCAGAAGACATTGACGAAGACCTTAGGATACAGAGGTTAAAGAGGATTGCTAAAGAAAACCGCCTAAAAACTGGAGCAGCAGTTAGGCGGGTAGACTCTTGATAAGAGCGGTTGGCAACAAGAGGCTTGACCTAAATGACTCTGAGTACAGTTACTTTCTTGAAATAAAAGAAACCCTTGGAGAGGCAGATTTTATCGGCCTATTCAAGACAGATAAAAATGGATTAATATCAGCCATCATCCCTCCCCCAAATAAGGGGGTTAATGTTATTGCGATTTATTTTATTTTAAATGTAATGATAAATCAGCGAATTAGAATTTTAGAGGGATCTTTGAAAAAAGTCGAAAATTTTGTAGACCAAATCCCAGATCTGCCTAATATACTCAAGAGGCTGGAGCGGGTCGAAAAAATATTGGAGAAAAAATGACGCTTTTACATAATGTAGCTTTTAGCAAAGATTTTTCAATAGAAAATATTGATATTAGCCCAATCACAGATATCATTTCAACGTTGCCAACAAATGGTATTGTTGATTTAAACATTGCGGAGAGAGGGCTTCTTCTAACCCTAGAAGCGCAGAACTTGTGCCAAGAAAGAATAATTGAGATTGACAGGCTAATCGGCCGATTAGAATCTGAAAAAAACAAAGCTTGGTCGGAGGCTGCGCTAAACAAGGCAAAGCAAGCTGGGTATAAAACAGCAAAAGATAAAGAGTGGTTCGCTCAATCTGATGATGATTATATTGAGGCCTACAACGATCTTGTAATGGCTAAGGCCTGCAAAAAGTGGTTAGAGAATAAGGCAAGCTATTTTTCTGGATGGCATTATTCTCTAAAAACTTTCTTAAAAAGAGATTATTCAATAGAAACGTCTAGTACTATTGGGTATAATAGTGTAGATGCATCTGCAGGATCACTTCCATCCAGCAGAGAAGATGATGATATCATTATAGATGATAACGAAACACCTTGGGAGTAAATCCTTAGACAAAACCGGCTAAATTCGCATGGTGCGATAACTGCCAAAAAAAAACAATAGATAGGAGTAATAATATGTCAAACATGGTATTCGGTGAAGTAGATTGGAATTCAGCAGACTCAGGTTCAGGCGGAAAATCTGATTTTATGAGGCTCGAAGAGGGCGAAAACACAGTCCGCATTATGGGTAACCCCGTTCAGTTTTACATCCACTGGATTGTGGGAGCGGACGGTAAAAAAGGTAAGATTAACTCTCCAGTTAATAACCCTGAGCTTGTTTCTCGCCTTGAGGATTCTGGCTTTAAACGTCAGGCTCGATGGCTAATTAAGATTCTTGACCGTAGTGATGATAGCTTTCGACTTCTTGAGGTCGGCCCGCAGATCTACAATGCAATCAAGGCTTTGTACAACAACAAGCGTTGGGGCAAAGTAACGCAGTACGATGTTACTGTTCTGCGTGGATCGCCTGGGCAGCAGCCTCTTTATAGTGTGCAGCCGAACCCCAAGGAGAGTCTCTCTTCAGACTTTAAAGCAAAATTCATGGAGTTTAACGATCGCATCAATGTAGAGCGAGCGATTTCTCCATCAACCGCTGAAGCAGTTTGTGAGAAAATGGGGTGGTCAACCTCTGCCCCTGAGACATCAGAGTCACCTGCCTCTGACGATAATGATTTTGACTTTGATTTTGAGTAGTTTCTTTTAAAATAAATTACTTTTTTAAGGCGCGTAAAGTATAATCTTTACGCGCCTTTTGTTATGAATAAAGTAATTGGATTAGACATATCATCCTCAACTGTTGGATGGGCCGTGCTAGCTTATGATAAAAATAATTATAAACTAGAAGAGTATGGTCACATAAAGCCTTTAAAGTCAAACAAGGGATCCTTGTCTGTTAGGGCGGCAGATTATCTGGATAAGATAACTAACTTTTTGCCTAAAAAGTCTCCAGATTCTGTTGCCATAGAGGCTTATGCGAATAAATTCTCAAAAGGGAGAAGTTCGGCTAGAACAATAATTGTTTTATCGGTATTTAATGAAATCACCTCTGTGGGATCAATAAAGTCTATTGGTATTGAGCCAGATAGTTACGCTGTAAGTACAATTCGTTCGATCTTATCAAAGATTGCTGGAAATAAAATATCCTCAAAAGAAGAGGCTTTTGATTTTATTTTAAATCATTTTGATGACTTTAAAATAAGAAAGAAAAGAACAGGCAATATAAAAGATGAATGCTTTGATGAAGCAGACGCTATAGCGGTAGCGCTAACACATATTTACAAGGAGTCAGATAATGGCAAAGGATTTAACTTACAGCAAATCAGCTAGAGAAAAAATTTTAGCTGGATCAGAAAAGCTGTCGAGAACCGTGGCTGTAACCATGGGCCCGCAGGGTAAAAACGTTATTTTGGGGAAGTTTGTAGGGGCTCCAGTCTTAACCAAAGACGGAGTCTCTGTTGCTAGAGAGATTGTTCTAGAAGACCCTGTTGAAGATCTATCTTGCCAACTTATCAAAGAGGCGGCGGGAAGAACTGCCGCCATTGCTGGAGACGGAACAACTACTGCAACTGTTTTGGCTGATGAAATTCTTAAAAATGGATGCAGGCTTCTCGCAAATGGTTATTCTCCTCTTTACCTAAGGAGGGGCGTTGAGTTGGCTAAAAAAGCTGTATTTGAAAAGCTTGATCTTATGAAGAGCGAGGCGTCAAGCTTTGATGATCTAAAAAATATAGCAACTATATCTGCGAATAATGACTCTGACTTAGGATCAAGTATTGCTCAGGCATTTTCGGAAGTAGATATGGATGGAACTGTTGTTGCAAAGGCATCCCCCGGAATAGGTAACTCTGTAAACATAGTGGACGGAATAGAGCTGGAAAGCGGCTGGATCTCTCCAGCCTTTGCTCTTGAGGGAGCGGCAGAGGTTACGTTTGAAGGCTGCAGGATTTTAATATGTAACGAAGAAATGTCAAACCTAAACCTTTACCTAAAGCTTCTTCACGCTTTATCAGAGGCCAATACACCTATATTGATTTTAGCAAAAGATGTAAACCGAGAGGTCCTGCAAACTCTGGTTGCAAACAACAAGCTTGGAAGATTAAAGGCTGTTGCTGTCAAAATCCCTGTTCTTGGCGTTACTCAAGACGAGTGGGTTAGCGCTTTATCAACACTTGTTGGAACAAAGGTTGCTGGAGTTGATTGTTCTGTTGTGAACATGGAGGTATCAGATCTTGGTTTTGCACAAAGAGTTATTGTAAACCAATATTCAACAAGAATTGTCGAAGGAAGAAAAGACGAAAAAAGGGTTGCAGAAAAAATAGCCATCTATGAATCTGATTCACAAAAGCTAATATCTGACCAGATGCTTGTTGACTCTAAAAACCGGATATCTTTCTTAAAAAGCAAGGCAGCAATAATATCTGTTGGTTACTCTACCGAGCTTGAGCTAAGAGAGAAGGGTGATAGGGTTGAGGATGCGATATGCGCAACTAAGGCTGCAATAGAAGAGGGGTACGTTCCTGGCGGCGGAACAGCCCTTCTGAGGGCCGCTAAAATGGTTGATACATCTGCTTTCCCAGATAGAGTTCTGCCTGCCGTAAGGGTTATTTTAGATGCATGCCAAAGACCTATAAGGCAAATTGTTGAAAATGCAGATTTAGATCCAGAGGAAATAATCAAAAAAATTCTAAGCTCAGACGATTCAAACTTCGGATATAATGCTGCAACGGGCGAGTTTGAAGATTTGGTAGAAGCGGGGGTTATAGATCCGAAAAAGGTTACAAGAACTGCTTTGGAAAATGCTGCCAGCATCTCAATGCTGCTTATAAATACTGGTGCGGTAGTTTCTGAGCAAAAAGAAAACCCGTCGAGCTGGCAACCTCCTGCGGGATGGAGACCGCCAGAAGAAGGCAAGCTTTCACACAAATATTAAGGAGTTATTATGGCGAAAAAAGTATCACAGTCAGAAGCGGAAAAAGAAATATCCAAGTTTTTCGGAGAAGATACGGTCTTTTTTGATGGAAATATTGCAACCAAGTATGAGGCAGTTAGCACTGGAAGCCCAAAGCTTGATGAGGCTATTGGAATAGGAGGAATACCTCTAGGTAGAATTACTCAGCTAGCAGGACAAGAAAGTTCCGGAAAGACTATGTTGGCTCTATCAATAATCAGAGAGTATCAGAAAAAAAATCCTGAAAATACAGCTTTATTTATTGATGCCGAATATACTTATGATCCAGAGTGGGCGGCTAAGCAGGGAATTGATACATCAAGGGTTATTGTTATCAAAACAAATGATGCGAAAGCCATCTTTGAGGGTTTGATCGGAAAGGTAAAGGTTAACAAAAAGACCAAAAAAGTTTCCAAAGCAATGAAGGGTGTTCTTGATCATGTAATTGAGGGCATTGATCCTAGGTTTAAAAATCTTGGCATTATCGTTTTAGACTCTATAGCTGTACTTAACACGCCCCTTGAGGTTGCCGCAGAAGTTGGAAAAGCCAACATGGCTCCGATACCTAGATTCTTATCCACAGAGCTTAAAAAGCTAACTCCAGTAGTGGCTCAGGCAAATGTAGCTTTTATTGGGATTAATCAAGTCAGGGTTAATCTAGGTCAGATGTTTGGAGATCCCTCGACTTCTCCTGGCGGAAAAGCCTTAAAGCACGCTTGCAGCCTGATGATAAATATGGGTCCAGTGTTCTCTGCAGAATCTGTAATAAACGATGAAGAGGGAGAGAGGATTGGTCATACAGTTAGGGCTAAAATTCAAAAAAATAAGGTTGGAGCACCTTTTAGGCAGGCAGAATATAAGATTAAATATCAGAAGGGAATTGTCGAAACAGACGCCGAGATCTTTGAGCTTGCAATAAAATATGGAATTATTCAGAGGATAACTACTCAGAGCTACATGATCAATGAAGTGAAAGTTAAGGGTAAAGATGCGACATTCAATTACTTTTTAGACAACCACCTTGCCTATAGTTTTCTTGAGCAGATTAAAGATGTCTACATAAATGGAAACGAATTAAATACGGCAGGCGTAGAGGAATCTGAAGATCTTGAGAAAAACCCTCTTCTGGCAGATTTGCTATAATGCTTGTTAGATGTAACCCAACATGCAGGAGTAGTAACGGTCAAACAGACTGCTCTTTAGATGTTGAGAATAATAATGCTGTTTGCAACACTTGTGGAGACATACTTCACAATATCTCGGACTTTGCCAAGCTATCAATGAAGTCAAGTGGAGACGTAATTAGAAATACAAAAAGAAAAGCCTTCACCTTTCTGTGTAATACCTGCGATAAGCAGGTGCAAACGTGTACGAAGGCAGGTAGGTTGGTGGGCAAAAATTGTCCAAGCAATCAATCTAATTGCCAAATAAATGTCACAGAAACTATGTTGATTGCCATAAGCGAATATGGAGGATAGCAGTGAATCAGGAGCAAGAAATAAATAATCTTATTAGAATTTGTCAGTTAAACCTTAAAAATTCAAGAGATTGTATTAATTACCTTACTAAAGAGAGGGGTTTGGATAAAAAAACTATTTTAGAAAATAAAATAGGGTTTTTTCCTCAAAATATATCTATATTAAAAAAACATGTATCAGAAGAGTTGCTTGCAAAACTAAATGTTACAAACTTTTCTGGAGGTAGTGATTTTTCTAATTACTTCTATCTTGTTTTTCCAATATATTCAGAATATAATGATCCAGTTGGAATAAGCGGAAGAACACTTCTTTCGGATCAAGATAGAAGGTTTATTGGCATACCAAAGTATAAAAATACCTCTTATAAAAAAGCTGATGTACTATATGGTTTAAACAAATCAAAAGATTGCATATTAGAAAAAAACAACGTTTTTGTTACAGAAGGTTACTTTGATTATATTTCTATGTCAAAGAATGGTTTAAAAAATTCAGTCGCAATATGTGGAACTGCTTTTTCAAAAAAGCACTTCCTAAAACTGGCCAGATACACTGATAAGATAACTTTTATCTTGGACTCGGATGAGGCTGGGCAAAAATCTGCTGAAAGAATTTATAATAAATTTATTAACAAAGGAATTAGATTAAGATTTTTAAAGATACCAGATGGCTTTAAGGATATTGATGAATACTTTGCTTTTCCTCAAACATCTATTATAACTTTCTTCAAAGATTTTAAACAAATAATTCCAGAGGCGTGGTAACAAAATGGGAAAAAGTAAGTCTTATCAATATAAAATCGTTGAAGTTTCTTTTGACGCAGCAAAGCTAAATAACTTTTCAAACGAAAACAGCATAGGGAGCAGGCTTCAAACAAACGCTCTTGACGAGAGGATGGTTGATCTAAGAGAAGAGCTTTTAGGCGAAATATACGATATAATCAATGGCGATTATTTAACTGAGCATCAAAAGAAGATTTTATTTATGAGGCTTATGGGGAAAACTCAAAATGAGATTGCGGAGCATTTAGGTATAACGCAATCTGCCGTACACAAGGCTATGCACGGAAATATTGACTATAGAAATCAGAAAAAAAGATATGGTGGAATCGTTAAGAAGCTACAAAAGCTTTGTAAAAACAATGAAAAGGTAAATGATATTTTATCTAAGATCTCTGATATTAAAAAAGAGACCTCCAAGGAAGAGGTTTACTACTAATAATATATATTTTTATAGATATATTAGGTGTAATTAGAAACTTTTATTTCTATTAATAAGACGAATTTACATGAGGAGCTTCTTATAATGTCTGAATTAGACGATATTTTATTAAAACTTTCGCAAGATAGAGAAAAGAATCCTTCCAACAAGAACAGAATTGAGCTTACCGACGATCTTGTTATAAAAAAGGTTGCCTTTGATATGGTGAAGGTCTTTGGTGATCAATACAATGATCTTTGGAAGGTCGAAAAAGAAGGTGATTCAACCTTCTTAGTTAGAAGCTCACATCCAAAATATGAATCAAAAACCACCGGAGATTGGTCGGCTTTAAGCGATTACAACTCTAGTTCGGTTACCTTATCCTACAGGGGTGTTACTATTTGTTCGTTTTCTTCTGATGAGTACGGGTTTTCTAGAGACGATGTTTTTACCTTTAAAACTGCATTATTGGATATGGCGGAAACTGATCCGCTTTTTGTAAATAAAGTTGTTAATTCTCAGTTAGAGGCAAAGGCAAGCGCGATTAAACAGGTATTTCCAGATTTATTTAAAAAGAACTAACAAGGATTTAACAATGAATGAAATAAAGAAAATAGCGAGAGAGGCTCAGAGAGCGCTAGACAAATTGGCAAATGGAAAAAGTTATCCTGCAAAATATGTTTGCGAAAGAGTAGATCTGGCTAAAGCCAACAATCCTGGAGATGTAACCCTGGGTTATGCAAGAGATATTTTTCGCAAAAGAGCTTCCTCACAGAGGTTCTTTACTGAAAAAGAAATTACCGAAGTATACAACCAGACTTCGGGTCTTTCCTCTGGAAATAGCGTTTTTAGAGAAACTCTCGGTGATTTAATGACCGCCAGCCCCGTCGCCGCTATGATTCCTAAAAAGGCTGGGTTAAAATCAAGAATATCTTACGAGAATGAGCTGAAGCCTTTATATGGGGAGTCAGAGCTTTCAAAAGAGCTGTCTGGAGTATTTTCTTTAGACAAAAAAGCTTCCTTCTCAGTCCTTTCTGATACAACTTTGACAAAAGCTGCTAAGTTTGCAAAAGTTCAACTAACTTCATTGGGTTGTGCCCCAAGCAGCGTCTCTGTGTCAAGGTCAAATGATCACTTTGTTCTTTGTACGGCCTCCATTGACACATCTGACTTTACCCAAGTAAATGTTCAGATTCCCGTTCAAGTTACTAACGGTATCCCGTCAATTCCGCAGGCGTTTATACAAGGCGATAAGCTTGTAAAGCTTAATAAAGAAAACCTATATGTTTTTATTAAGGACACAAACAATTATAAAAAGAAAGCTGCCCAAAGCAACTTTGCCGGACAGAGAGCTTTAGGTAGCCTTAAGGTTAGTACGCCAGATATTCCCGAAGCACTGAGTCGATATGCGGATTTAGATAATCAGCTTATAGCTGCAGCCTCATCATTTTCTTCAAGCGAAGTTTCAAGGGCAAATGCTGTAATTGCATCGGAGCTATCAGCGCTAGGGCTAGGCAACGCTCAAGTAAAGCTTGCAAACTCAGATAACAAGAGCTTATACTATCAGGCTAGCATTCCTGCTCCAGGGGGACAGGTTTTTGCAGATATATCAGTAAGTATGCCAAATGGATCTCCGATTATCCCTACTACGTTTAAAATGGCTGGAGAGCTATTTAGGCTTAATAGATCAGGTTTCAGATCTGCGTTAAGAAAGGCCGAAGCCTCTGGTCGCATTAATAGCGTTTCTAGAGAAGTAGAGAGTATGGAAAGATTAAATTATTCACAGCTTATTGGCGAGATGGAGAAGGGCGTTGCTAGCTCAGACTTCAAAAAAGCTGAAGATGCACTTCTCTCTATACAGGCTAGATTCGACCAGACTCAACATCTGGCTGCGTTAGACCATTTCTCAAAGCTCTTAAAGCATGCATCATCAAGCTCCTCTAGAGAGGCTATGATCAAGGCTGCTGTTAACAGGGGTGAGCTTATCAATATTCCAACTTCAGTTCAACTTTACAGTCCTAAGTTAGGCCTTCCGGTTAGCAAAATTGCCTTTGATAGCAAGGGAAGGCTTGTCCCTGCAACAAGAGAGATGATCTCGGGAAGCCTCAGCGAAACAGGTGCAATGATATCTACCTCAAAGATATCTCTATCATAGGAGAAAAAATGTCTGTTAGGTCTAGAAAATTAAAAATGTACACATCTCTGATTAAGGAAGCCGAAGCTGATCAGCATGGTATATTTAACAGCTTTCAGGGAGCCTCCGTACAGGACAATACAAGAGACAAGTATTTGAGTGAGAAACACAATACCCCGCTTGATAGAAGCACAGAAGGGCTTTACGGTATAACACCCGAACATGAAGACAGCGATCTTAAAGATCCCGCCCCTGTATCTCCGCATCTATCAACCAGGTATGTTCCGGGTTATATTGGGCTTCAAGCTAGAAGGATTGGCGATGGAGTTGTTCAAAACCCCTTAACAGGAGAGGTTTTTGATTACCAAGAAGGCTTTAAGGTTGGGGATGAAATTTACAACCCCGGTGATGTATCAATGCAGACAAGCTTGATTCATTTTGCAAATTATCTTGATAAAATTGGACTTACAAAGGAAGCAAACTTAGTTGATTCTTTGGTTGTAAAATTAAAAAGATAATTCACATATATTGTGGACTATTCTCATTCTTAAATTATAATAATATCTCGGCATAGTAATATATAGCCGAGATATTTTTTTATGGAGATAAGGTGAGCAAGAAAATTTTAAATCATCCAGATAAAGAGGCTTTGATAAAAAAGCTTTTAGAAGGAGAATCTGTCAAGGGCGTTGAGGCGTGGCTTAAAGATAAGTATCCAAGAAAAAAGAGAATGCATATATCTTATATGACTCTTCAGAAGTTTAGAACAGAACACTTAAACCTAAGGGGAGAGGTTCTAGAGGATATTAAGAACAAAAGAGTCGAGGTAAGCAAGGAAGAATCTGAGGCAGAGGCCAGAATGATTATAAAAAACTCTTCCGCCTACCAGCAAAAGATTGAAGAGATAGCGTCTGGCGAGCTTGATGTAACAAGAAGGCTGCTAGAAATGGACTCTCTTGTAAACTCTAGAATTGAATATTATTATAACTTACTTCAAACTGGTGGCTCTATAAAAGAGGATAAGATATTTCTGGAATATATAAATACAATGAAGTCTTTAATGCAGGATTGGAAAAAGTATATAGAAGGCGTTGCGGACCAAAAGATTGAGCATAATATTAATATTAATGTTATTAATGAGCAGGCAAGAGTTTTAAAAGAAAGCGTAATGGAAATTTTATACCAAATGGATCCAGAGCTTGTTCCGGTGTTTGTTGACTCTTTAAACAGAAAGATGAATTACATTGATTCACCAAACATGATAGAAGCTGAAGTTATTGGTGTAGATTAGATTTTAATTTGGAGCAATTGTGAAAACAAAAAAGATAATATTAACTTTGAAAAAAGATTTAAACTCAATTATTTCTTTTGAATCATGGGTGAAAAAAAGCACAGGAGATTATGGTGAGGGCGATAGAGACAGAGTTCCTCTTGGTCATCTCCAAAAATATCTTAATTACATAAATAACAAGCTGGACGAGATTATTGGTAGCAATAAATCTGATTGGAAAAAAGCGATAGACAGCTTGCAGGAGAGAGTTTCTAATGTCAAAAGTAAATGATTATTTTAGACAAAAGCTCTTAAGGATAGGCGAAGAGAATAGATCTACTCTTTTTCCTCTTGTAAAAAGAGCGGTATACCTTACTGATCTAGGCGTATCTTCTGATGAAGATTTAGAAAGATATTTATTTTTGCAAAAAGAAGCAAATAAACTGAAGATTAGTATATCTAAAAAGTTTGCAAAAGAAATAATTAAAAAAGCCGTTGATAACGGAGATGTTTTATACTATATTATGGAGAGACAAATATCTGACAGTAGTATTAAAAAGATTGCTTATCCAAACCCTGGATTGTCTCCAGATTCATTGTCAAAAGAAATTGACTTAAATAATTGGCTCAATATAGTTCATAAAATATACAAAGATTGCCAAAAAGGTATTAGAACAAAAGAGTCAGCAGTAAAGTTTTATAGTAATATTTTAGATAACGAAGAAAAGCAAAAATTCTTAAGATGGTTTGAATACTATAGTAATGGCGATCACCTTAAGTACTCAGAGTATAAGGAAGAAAAAATGAAAAAAGAATCTTTATTTCAATCCGGCTTAGTTGGAACTGGTCCATACACTCAGGATAACCCGGGGTACAATTTCTCTGGCAGGAACAGAGGCAACAATATGCCTGGGGATAGCTTTACTGCGAATTCTCTTTCGGAAGGCAAGAAAAAAGATTCTTTTACAAATAAAGAAAGGTTAATAGGTTGGAAAAAATCTATAAATAGGGCCTGCAAAAGAATTGATACACTTCTTAGAGATGGAGACATACCTTACGATGAGTACTCCGAAATGGCAAAACACCTTTTTGAGCTAAGCTCTTTGATAAAAAGAATTAAACTTGCAAGCACAATGAGCGATGTTACACATAGGACTGCAAATATGCTTAAAAAAGCAGGTCATGATGATCATGCAAATGCTCTAGTTAAAATTGCTCAAGAAATAGCGGAAGAGCAGATCGCTCCACCGACAGAGGCACCTCCCAGCGAAGTCACTCAGAGCAACCCTCCAGAGGATCAGGGGCCTGCTGGGCCAAGCGCACAGGAGCAGAAATCAGGGGTAGAAATACCTGAGCCAGATGAGGTAGAGCCAACAAAGCTAAGGGATATTGAGCCGGTCCCAGGGCCAAGAGAAGGCGAGTATGAAATCCTTGCTGGAGATATCAATCTAGAAGATGCAGCTAAAAAATTAGATGAAGTAGCCGGAATGCTTGCCGACAGAAGAATTATCAGGAAGCTTGCTGAGTTTGATATTATGCTAGATAAAATTGGTATTGCATCAATGTTTCCTGAGCTTGCAGAATCTCAGAGTAAGCTTATTGATGCTTTTTCGTATGCGCTAACCCGTGTTACAAAAATGATGGGCCAGCTATCTAATGCAAAAACACTTCTTGAAGCGGGTGGCCCCATCCCTGGGACAGATCTTCCAGAAGCCCCGCCTTCCGAGGCTCCTACAGAACCTGTTGAATCAGAAGAATTACCTGGATAATTAAATGAAAGAGATATTAGACAGTATTCTGAAAATATCAAAAGAAAACAAGATATCGAAACCATATCTTGTTGGCGGAATACCAAGAGATCTTTGTCTAAACATTGACCCTGCGGATTCAGACTTAGATGTAACCACAAATTCTTCAGATATTATTCGACTATCTTTGTTATCCTGTGATTTTTTTAGAAAATATTTTAAAGTGTTTGAGGATGGCCATATATCAATATATTTAGATGATTATACTCTAGATTTTTCAAGTAATTTTACATCTGACGCAGCTACTAAATATGCGGGATATATAAGTGACGATTTTTTAGAAGAAATTTACAGCAGGGATTTTACTATAAATACGCTTCATATGGATTTAGAAACTTACGAAATAATTGACCCAATTGGTTGCGGTAAAAAAGATATAAACAGGCGAGTTATAAAAACAGTCTCCTCTCCAGAGATAACTTTAACGGATGACCCAAATAGGCTGTGGAGGGCTGTGGAACTATCTGCTAGACTCGATTTTAATATAGATGAGGGCATATTAAATTTCGTTAAGGAAAATAAAAAATATTTTTCTGAGCATCCCGATATCAAGTTATCATATATAGAAAATCTTATAGGAAAAAGAATTAAGACAAATCCAAAAAAGATTCTTGAAAATTTAGTTGAAATGAATATACTTAACCTTGTGCCTTTAACTGGTGAGTTTAAAAAAGAATTATTAAAAAGAAGGATGATAAAAGATTATTTAGATATGCTGTAAAACAAAGTTTACTAATATAATATATTTTATAGAAGACTATGATTAGAGGAAAGTTACACAAATGCCCGTTTGGGTTAAATATACCTTTTGGCTGTAAATCGGCAGGCGGATGCGTGTCTGATAAAGATATCCCTGCAATAAAGCTTATGGAGCCTATATCTCTTTATGAGGAAGAACATTCTGAAAAAATAATAGAAAATAACTTAGATCTTTTATTTTTAGTTGAAGAGCCAAAAAAATGTATTTATGCAGATAAGATTTTTGAAAAGTCAGGATCCGTTGATTGCAAGTTTGATGAAGACGGAAAAGAAACACCAGTTGGAATAGATGGCCTTAATGGTAGTCCTAATTATCCTCACATAATGATTGGTCAAATGCCAAAAGCACAATATAGTTACCCCAAAGAATATAACGATTATTATTCAGATGATAATAATACTAATATATATTATGGTATATATAGCTTAATAGGTTAAGGTTATGTCATATAAAACTAATTTAAAAGGAAAAATTAAACCAAAGGGAGAAGGTATGAAAAAAGAGGCCTATTACGAAGATTCTTCTTACTCAGAAAATTCTGTTAATTACGCCGAAGATGAAGGTTTAGATAACGGAATGTTTGAGGACATTCTTGAGTCTTTGGACTTAAATGAAGAAGAGGGCGTTATCACAGATGTATTTGAAACAGGAAGTTTTTCCGAGAATGATTTTTCCGAACAAGATGTTGAAGATTTAACTCTGCAGCAAGCACTGGAGAGCTTATCAGAGGGTGACAGTAGTCTCGGCGATCTTGCTGAAGAATTAAAGGAAACCGAAGAGGAAGTTGAAGAGTTGTTGGAAGAGCATGGCGACTCTAAAATATCTGACTTAATCCCTGGTGCAAACATATCAATTAAAGAGGTCGGCGGAGAAGAAGAGGCAAAAGAAACGGATTATGCTAATGATGGTGATCTAAGCAAGTTTATGGAGTACATTGCATCTGAATATCCATCAAACATCCCTACTCATGATGGCAGAACTACTGTTGGCTGCGAAAAAGCTATAAGTTTTTTGGATAGATTAAATTCTCAAATTTCTAGAGCAGTTCAAGATGATGTAGAGAGCCATCTGGATCTAGAAAGATTAGAAGGGATAAGGGGCTCTATAATGAGAGATGTTATAACTCTTAAGGATCACTTAAATAATCTTAAAAAGAAGATTAAAGAGCAGCACTTAAAGAAAGCTACAAAAACGGCACCTTTATGGGTGAATGCTGACGGAGAAAAGGTCGTGCTAACAAAGGAGGCTGCAATTCCAAACAACTTAGTTATTGCAATTACTCCATTTGAGAGAGCAATATCAGGAATGATGATAAACGCTCATGTATCTGCCGGTAAACCAATGGCAGAAGTTTATGAGGCTCTAAAAGAAAAATATGATTTAACCGACAGAGAAGAGCTTGCAATTCTTCAGATTTGCATGGATAGCGGATTCCCTCTCTTTAAGGATAGGGGTGCTGCCTCTGGTAAAGATAAAAAAGATAGTTTGAGTGTAGATTTTCTTAAAAACTATTTTGCATAGAGGCTTAAAATGAAGGTAAAAAGACAGAGTTTAACAGAAAACTACAGAACAACAGCTGATTGGGTTTCTGAGTTCGAAAAGAGCTTGGAAAAACAAGGCGATTATCTTGATAATCTAAAATCTGTTTTAAGAAAAAGAAATGACTTTTCTTCAATTGAAGAAAAAATGGCAGATATAAGAAGTCGTGCTGGCTTTGATTTGATTAAAGATGTAGAGGGTGTAAGTATTTCAAAAAAAGCATCAGAATGCACTGACTGTGCTAGTGATGGTGAGTGTGCAAAGCACGACCCACACTTGGTTAAAAAAATAAAAAATATAATTAATTACGTACAGAGCTTTGCAAAGCATAGGCCGGATGCAAGCTTGATGGCTATTATTGCTGAGTGTAAAAGCCTACCGGAGCTCAGCTTTCATGAAGTAGAGTCTAGAGTTGATAATAGTAAGTTTAATAATTTACTAAAAAATTTGTTAAAAAGTAACAAAGATTCAAGCAAAGATTCTGAGGAAGAAGTAAAATACATACCAGAAAATGGGGAGAGTGAAGTAGACTCTGATATCGCAGACTACTTCCAGCATGCCCAAACAACTGGTTAGTATGTCAAAAGGTAAAAAAGAAAAAGATTTAATAGACCAATTTAATAACAGTTTTTTAGATTTTGATCCTGCGCATTTTTGCAAAAACAATCTAACTTTAGATGGATCAGAATTTAATATCATAGATTCTGGCTGGAAATTTATGTCTGATGTTTACAGATATATTGCTCTTAATGCAACCAGAAAAGATGGAAAACCTGTTGTTATAAAAAAGGGTCGTCAGGTCGGCGCAACAGTTATGGCTGGTGCGCTTGATTTATTTTTTACTAATAGCGGTCTTTTTACAGATCCAAATATTAGAGTTATACACCTATTTCCAGCCTTAGGTCAGGTTAAAAAGTTTTCACAAGATAAGCTTGAAACTTTAATTCGAACTGCAAAAGATAACTTTATAGAGCAAAATAAACTAGATAGCACAAATGCTGTTGACAACCTTACTATGAAGCAGTTTGAAACTGGAACTCTATGGATTGATAGTATTGGCGCTGATGCAGATAGAATTCGTGGTATGACTGTTGATGTCGCCATGTTCGATGAGGTTCAGGATATGCTTGGACACGCAATTGGTAATGCTACAAAGATTCTAACAGCAGCAAAATACGGCCCAGTTGGTCAGGGTGTTCAGGTTTACTTTGGTACGCCCAAAAGCAAGAACAGTCATTTTGCAACAATATGGGAAATGTCTGACCAAAGATATTATCACCTCGGGTGTAAGAATTGCAAAAAAACATATCCTTTTTACCTGCCAGATGATGATAGATGGAAGTCAATTTGGTTGTATGAAAATACGATTCAGTGTCCACTTTGCGGAACAAAACAAAAGAAGGTTGAGGCAGTTGGCTTGGGAAAATGGGTAGGCTCTAAGAACCCAGAAGAATGCGACTTCGTTGGATTTCATATAAATCAGCTTTACATCCCTTACTTTACAAAAGAGAATATTGAAAAGTTGATGCCAGAGAACAATCCGGCTCAGACTGAAAGAATCTGGAAAAACGAGGTGGTGGGAGAGTTTTATTCTGGAGCTGGATCACCCCTTACTAAGACTGAAATATATAATTTATGCAGAGATCCAGATCGACATTTTTCTAAAAGCATAAAAGCAAACGCTAGACCTACTTATCTAGGCGTTGACTGGGGTGGTAAAGATGATGACCCAGACTCAACAGGTGGTCAGTCTTTTTCTTGCGTAGTCATACTCTCTGCCGAACCCGATGGCACTCTGCTTGTTGAGCACGCACATAAGTTGAGGCAAAACACTTATGGTTACAAAAAAAGCACCATAAAGGAAATGTATAGAAGATTCTCAATAACAAGAGGCGTATCTGACTGGTTTTTTGGCCAAGACGTAGTTCACGACATCCAAACGCTATATAGGGATAAATTTATCGGAGCACAAGGAAGTGGTAGTTTGGTTAATCCGATGAAGTACAGAGAGGATGAGCTAATAATTTCTTATAATAAAGATCTATTAATTGACGAATTAATAGATCTGTTTAGAAAAGGAAAGATAAGGTTCCCGTGGAAAAGCTATGAATATCTTGAGTGGTTAATAGATCACTGTACTTCAATGGAGTCAAAAATAAAAATTGTTGGAGGACAGCCTGTTAAAACCTTTGTAAAAGGATCCGTTCCAAATGATGGTTTTATGGCTTTAATGTATGCTTATATGGCTTATAAATTTGATTTAACAAAAGGATTTAGTGTTAAGCCCGGAATTAAACAAAGAGAAGATATGCCCAGAGCAACAATAGCAAATGTTAAGAGGAGAATTTAAAAATGTCAAGAAGAACCGACAGACCGCCTACTGATATCTCAAAAAAGACAGCTGAGTCTTTGTCTGATTTCAGGCGTGCTGAAATTTCAAATGCAGAAAACAAAAGGTTTGATACCGAAACGAACTCTTCTTTGCATGCCGCCGTTGCCCACAGTAGTGGCTTTAAACAAAATAGTCTTAATATGATTAAGAGTGCATCTATAGCCTCTCCCATGGTGGGCCCAACAGCGACCTCTACTACTGATCGAATGTCTCCAGAGATATACTCTCCCCTCTTTCAGTTAGCAAATCTAAACCTGCCCAGAGACAGGGTTACGATGAATGCGTGGAATAGAGTTTTCTATGACACACATCCAATTGTAAGAAACGCAATAAACCTACACGCATCATTTCCTATCAGCAAAATTAACATAACTTGCAAAAATAAAAAAGTTCAGCAGTTTTTTATGGAAATGTCAGAAAGAATAGATCTTTACTCTGTTGTTTATGGGGCTGCATTAGAATTTTGGAAAATGGGCGAAGCCTTTCCATACTCAGAGCTAGATGAGAGTATGGGCGTTTGGAATAGAATTACAATTTTAAACCCAGACTATGTTCATGTTAAAAAGTCAGTTATAGGTAATCACACATTAGTTTCTCTTAGGCCGGATGCAAATCTTCTAAGAATCGTAAACTCAACCTCTCCTTCTGATTTGAATTTAAAAAAACATATGCCAAAGCATATTTTATCTTATGTTAAAAAGGGTCAAAATATACCTCTCGATGCATTTAATGTTTCTCACCTAAAACTCTTAAGTTCACCATATGATATTCGAGGAACCTCTATAATAGTCTCTATTTACAAAGATTTAATGTTATACGATAAGCTTCGTGAATCAAAGTTCGCACAAGCAGATGGTATGGTCAACCCACTAACCCTGGTAAAGCTAGGTGGGGAAGGCGATTATAGGCCGACTCAGGCTGATATTGAAGCGTTTAAAAATGTTCTAGAAGAAGCCCAGTATGATAAGGACTTTAAAATTGTAACTCATAATGGTGTTAGCATAGAGAGGGCTGGGTTTTCTGGGGCAACCCTCGATGTTGGCTCGGATATTGAGCACATTATGACAAATTTATATGCCGGATTAATGACCCCTAAGTCACTGATGGATCAGGAGTCAGCCACATACGCAAGCTCATCCGTAGGGCTTGAGGTTCTTCGTCAAAGATATGATATATTTAGAAATATGATGAAAAAATGGCTTGAAAGAAAAATCTTTGCTCCAATTTGTGAAATTCAAGACTTCTTTGAGTACAAAGACGGTGAAAAAAGACTGCTTGTCCCAACAATAGACTTTAACCATATGAACTTATATGATATGGCTGACTTCATTCAATCAGTGGGACAGTTCGTAGGTAACAAGCAAGTTTCTCTTCAGACTCTTCATAGGAGTCTTGGCTTGAGTTATGAAGAAGAAAGAAGAAGAATTCGAGAAGAGATGATTGATGAGCAAATTTTCGCCAAAGAACAACAGGTTCTGGGGAACATGAAGCTTTCAGAGCTTTCTGGTCTAGATCCCGCTAAGGCAATCATAGAACCTCCGGGAGAGGAGACAGTTGCTGGTGCGCCGGCTGAGGGCGGATTGCCTGGTGTCGGCGCTCCCGAGGGCATGGGCGGGCCTCCTGGGGGCCCTATGGGCGGGCCTCCAGAAATGTAGGCAGAGGACGTATGATGGAGTTTTTATACAATGAATATTTATAAAGAATTTAAAAAACAATTTGAAGAGGGCGCTATACGTCTTACCGCTGGTGTTGCAAAGCTTGCTAGGCGCAGGGGAAAAAATTGGTATCAAAAACTAAAAGATGTAGCGAACGCTTTGGCTGGCGGTAACATTCCCTCTTTTGATCCGAATATATCAGGGGTAAAGTCTAAAACAAATATTTACTCTGGACCAGAAGCTATGAATAAGAGTGCCAGAAGTATTCTTCAGCAGACAGCATCAGAGTACAGCTCAATATATACAACACACTTTGAAAAGTTTTATATAACATCTGAGTTAATTTTAAAAGAGAAGAAGGGCGAAGACTTTTCTTTTGATGAAATCTTTTCTTCTGATGAAAATTTGGATAGAATAAAAGAATTATATGATAGACTCAATATATCTAACGATATAGAGGGCTTATTGTCAAGCGAGGCTCCAAGAAATTTGGTTATTGAAATTTTTAAAGAAATGACCATTATTATAAGCAGCCTATCAGGTGAGGTTAATAAAAATGCATCCTTTATTGGGCCTATTTTAATAGACCTAGATGGTGGTGAGTTTTCCAATAGATTTGAGACCCCATTAATAGGTATTTGCAAAAGAATATATATATTCAAACAGCTTACATCATCTTTCACTATGCTGCAATCATACAGAAAAGAAAAAAGAAAAGAGAGAGCATTAGCTAATCCGTCTGGATCGCGAGATACTGACACCGCAGAAGAGCCCACTTCTGATGATAGCGGCGCATCACCCAGGCTACCCATAACCTTCGACTACTCTGCAGAACAGTTGCTTGCGGGGTCAAACTCAGCTTTAGAAGACTTGGGTGGAGATAGCTTTAGAATACAAAATCTTGATAGATCAGGTGAGTATATTATTCCTGTTATTTTAGCAAGAAGGGATGGAGAGCAGGTTACTAACGAAGAAATTACACTTATAAATGATAACTCGCAGCAGTTTATAAAAAAACTTATAAGCTTGGATGTTTTGGAACTAAATATAGAGGAGTCAACTTTGTTAAGAAATAGCAATGGAGGAGTTGCCAGTATAGGCAGAGATAGATCTAAGTTTATTTTCAATATAAGGTTAAATCAAGATTTTAAAACAGAAGCATATAATGAGGTTTTAAATGATAATGATTCTATTTTTGTGATAAACAACACTAGTGCTGCGACTCCAGCAGGAAAAGTGATCAAGGCCAGCTTAAATAGTGATTTAAAAAAAGAAGCTGAGACTGCAACAACTCCTTATTATGAAACTATATCTCCAAGCGGTGAAAGAGTATCATTTACTCCAACTGATTTGGTAAAAGGGATGGGCAAAATAAAGGATTCATCCGGAAAGTCTTTCAAACCTAAAAAGATCAAAGGAAAGACTCTTGCGGATAAAGTAATGTCGAAAGGCTTCGGTAAGGTAAGGAAATGAAAAAAATAGCCTATAAAAATAAATTGTATGAAAAAGCGAAGCCCATTAGCGGAGAGATACCCTCAACCATAAGTGCAGAGGAGGGTTATTCTGCTAATTTTTCAAACATTGGAAGGGGGTATTCGATGCCAGGAGAGCAGGCAATTCCTATTTCAGATTCTGATGAGCCAGTCTTTTTAAAAAAAAGAGAAAAAAAGAATCCTCCTGTTGACTACGAAAGAATGCTAAATCTTTTTGTTGAACTTGGTGATGAAATGGACAAAAAGGGCGAGCATGACCTCGCTTCTTTTGCAGACTTTCTGATAACAAAGATTGCACAACAAAAAGAGCAAAATTATGAAATTTTGTTAAAACAGCTGATTGTAAACATAGCTAACTCAGACTTATTAAATAAAAATAACTTAATTATATCTGTTGGAAGACTGTATAATCAAAGATATTTAAGTCTTTTGGATGAGCTTGACGATAAGGATGCTCACAGAGAGGCTTATCAGGATGTATTTTCTTTGGTGGAAAAAGAAGTGGGAGGCAAAGATGAGTAGTCTTATTGAAAAAGAAGCTCAAATATTGGAGTCAAATCCAGTTTATGTTGCAGAACAGATTGCTAGCATAATAAAGATTATGATAAACAATATGTCTCCAAACGTTAGGCAAAAATCTTTTACTAATGTTAAAAATAGAATATCAGATTTTAATGTTATGGAAATATCAAACAAGAGAGCTCCTGGTGGTGCAGCAATAGGAGTTAGCCTTGGACTTATAAAGAATATTTTAAATGGAAAAGATCCTTATTTTATAAATACAGTTCTAAATGAGTTATCTGTTCGATTATAATTTTACTATTTTTTAAGTAAGTACTACACCTGGGGATATTATGAAAAAGTTATCTTGGCCATATATAGGATCTACAGAATATGAGATGGGCTCAATGGGACCTAAGGGAGATTCTGATAGAGACATCGCACCATCTTATAATGATGGATCTAGAGAAAAAAATTACGGAACCTTTAATGAGGCCCTGCACTCTGGAGGGGAAGACACCCATGATTATGGTCACGAATATTCTGCTGGAACATTTTTCCCACTTCACGATATGCTTTCCGATATAGAAGAGGTAGAGTATGAAACTGAGACAAAGGAGTTAGACGCCATATCTGGCGAGTTTTTATCTTTTCTTAAGAGCGGATCTACAATTATTGGCTGGGGCAGGCAGAGTGATCAGGCGTTGCAATCTGTTAAAAGTCTTGGTATAAATGTTATTGCTGTAAATAAAGAAAAAAATGAAAGTGTTAACATAAGCAGCTTTGCATCAATAGATGCAAATATAATGTTTTATAGAGCAAGAAAAAAATGTGATGGCTTTTTTACCTCAAAACCATTTAATACAAGTGAAGAAGCCAAAATTGCTATAAAAAATATTTATTCAAATCTTAGCTCAAAATCTTACGGAATGTTTGTGTCAAAAGCCTCTGTAAACTTAGAGGGGATATTGAAAGAGGCCGGATTTGTTGTAGTATCAAAATTTAATAATAAATTAAAAAAGATTTTAGTTAAAAAAAGCTTGCTTAAAAATAGTGCATTAATAAGACATTTTAATCAAGGCAAAAAATCTGTATCTTCATTTATCTGTGATATAGCAGAAACAACCCAAGATAAATTTGTTGGCCTACAGTCCTATTCTAATTTATCGAATAATTGTGGTTTATTGTTTAAGTACAATAGTCCAAAAAATTTAACATTTCATATGGGATCAGTAAAATTTCCTATAGATATTCTTTTTATCGACGATGATAATAAGGTTAAAAAAATATACTCCAGCATACAGCCTGGCTCACTAGAGCTTTTTACTTGTGCTAATGCAAAAAATGTCCTTGAGATATGTGGTGGAATCTCAGAATCATTGGGAATTGAGGTTGGAGATAAGGTATTTATAGATTTTGATGAAGCAAGTATTCGAAAAAAATCCAATTTAACAAGAGGGGTCGGGCTATCATCATGCATAATAAAAGAATCAAAGATTCTAAAATCTAATTTAGAAAAATTTGAAAGATTTTCTATTTTAACAAAAAACTCTGATGATAAAAAGTTTAAAACAAACATATTAAAAGCAGCATCTATTGAAAGCGACAAGAAGGTTGTTATCTTTAATCTAAATGACTTTATACCTAATAATCAGATTGTCCTTTATCGAAAAACTTCAGATTTAGAAAAAACTATGTTTTGTCTATCTTTGTTCTCCGAAGCATTCATGACACCAGGAGATTTTATTAAGGTTTCTTCGGAAAAATTTTATGAAGATAAGTTTTATAAAAACATAAGAAAAAAATATTTACCTCATTTGAGCGAATTAATTTACGCCATGAGCAGCAAAGCGGACTTGCTAGATAATCTGAGAAATCACATCAAAAGAGAGCACAAGCCAGTTTTCGTGTATAGTGGCAACATTGATGAAAATCTAATTAAAGAATCTGTTGAGGTTGCTCTAAACACAAGTTATTTAAATGATAATAAAATAAATATTTCTGATGCAGACTGCTTTAGGGTTCCGGAAAATTATAGTTTAGAAAATATAATTGAAGCCACACAAGATAGGTATGATTGTGAGTTAAAGTTTGTTTTTAAAGATATAGTTAAATCGGCGGGAGTACCAGTTGATAATGAGACTAAGGCCGCTGCCAAGAAGTGTATAGAGTATCTTAATAGAGCTAGAAAAAAAGCAGGAGAGCTTAGCTCTAATTTTGAGCAGAATCTATCCATATACAATAGGCTTGCTGAAAAGCCTAACGTTATAAAAAATAGCGCGGGAGAGTATAGTGAGTCATCAAAAAGAAATTCTAGAATCTGTAAAGAAGTTCTTTTAAATGTAAAAGAATCAATAAGTTTGCTCAACTCTATTCAGGACATCTCCACGACAGAAGAGGTCATAGGCTCTCTTGCTGACTTGTCAAAAATATTCTCTTCATCAATTATGAGTGTTTTTGATTTAATTAACTTTATTGGTACAGATGAATTTCTTCCCAAGCTGTCCGAAGAAACAGTTAGAGCTAAGGGTGCGGCGGATGATTTGATTATAACAATTGATAGAACAAAGTCTTATATAACAAAAGATATTTTAGGAATAATTATTCTTTCGGAGTAAATATGTTTATAAAGTTTAGTGATAAAACCAAGAAAATCATAGTTAAACATTCAAAAAAAGAAGATGAATCTTCTGAAGATTTAAGCCAAAATACTGTTTATTTAGATGAATCAGAATCTGATGAGGATGAAGATTTCAGAATAAAGATATTAAAACAGTATGAAAATAAATAATTTTTATAATTATTTTTAACACAAAAATATTAAAAAACTAATTTTTATATAATAAATGATTATAAAAATCAAGGGTACCTCAGTATGTTTAAAAAAGTATGTTTTTCGCCAAATAGTAATACAAGAACTTATTCGGACGAAGAAGTAAGGGCTAATCCAGAGATTGTAAGCAAATTTTCTAAATTAGCTAAAAACTTAAAAAGTATTGCTCCAAAATCTGATGACTTTTTATATTTTTCTATTATATTTTTAAAAGCAGCAGAATCTGCTCTTCTAGATAATGGTGGAAATATTAAAAAAGTTGGAAACGAAGATGCTTGGGGCTTTTTTGATGAAAACTGGAAGTGGCGCGGAAACGTAAAGCCTCACAGAAACAATAATAAAGATATATTTCCAGAATCACAACTCAAGCTCGCTACACCATTATGGGTTGGAAAGCCGCTTTGCAGAGATCACGAATCAAGCTCTGTTGACGGAATTAGAGGCATTATTTTAGATACCTATTATGATGAAAAATACAAGCAAGTCGTTGGGCTTTGTGCATTAGATCGAGTTAATTATCCCGACTTAGCCAGAAAGGTTGAGGCGGGTCTTGTTCGTTATGGGTCTATGGGTACGGCTGTTGAGAATTCAATCTGTACAGAGTGTGCTAATGTTGCTACAAACCAGAATGAATACTGTCAGCATATTATAAGCCGCGTTGCTCATGGTGAGATTAATGTTGGACTAAAACCAATTGAGTACAGCTTAGTCGTTACACCGGCTGAGCCTGGCGCTGTTTTGTTAAAATGCATTGCTTCTTTAAATAAATATAAAGAGGAGTTTGTAAATTATGGTGTAGAGAATGTTCCTGAGATGCTAGGTGGACTTTCAGAAAAGCAAGCAGAGCATCTAGATGGAATAATGAGAACCGCCTGTGGAGATATCGGATGCTCCATAAGTGACAGAAGGCGTATTGTAACTAGCTTTTTAAATAATAATGGTTTGATAAAATCTGCAGAAACAGATACTGAGGCAGCAAGAAATCTTGCCGAAGCAGCGTCTGTACTAACAGAGGATGCAGTTCCAGATGATATTAAAGAAAAAGTTGCTGATGCAATCAGGTCTTCAGATTTAAATGAAGTTAGTGTTCCTTCCGGTGAGGCATTCACATCCGGAGAAAATACATCTGGAAGTAGGTTGCCGGGTGATTTAAGTGAGTTTAGTGCAGCATCTTCCAGGGTTGGTCTCACAGGAAATGCTGTCGATTCTGGAGATAACCCAGATTTTTCAACTGAAGGAGACCTGTTAGAACAAACAATTCCGTCCGGCGAAGCGCCTGTGGCGGTAATAGCAAATGATAAAAATGTCAGTATTAGAGATAACTCTATAAATGACGTTAATTTTGATAATTTAACAATTAGTTCAATTTTGGAGGACATTATGAACGAGTCAAGGTTAAAGAAGAGAGCTGAGCTTCGCCGTAGAATTGCTTACATGCAGGGCGGATCTGAAGGCAGAGAGCCAAACACATTTAAGAGCGAGGACTTCGATAAGTCTCAAGACAAGCAGATGCATCAGGATGCCAGCATGGGCGGTGATTCTGGTATGGCGCCAGGTGATGCAGAGGCAAAAGAGAAGTTAAGCCGTGCAGAACTTAAGGAAAGAAGATTAAAGAGGATGGCTTACATGCAGGGTGGATCCGAGGGCAGGGAGCCTTCTTATAGCGGTGATGCTCCGTTTAGCTTTGATCATGACAAGCAGATGCATCAGGATGCCAGCATGGGCGGAGACACAGGTATGGCTCCTGGCGATGCTGAGAAGAAAGAGATGCTAAGCAGAGCAAATGATGCTGGTGGCCTCAGAAAGTCCGCTTATAATGGTCCTTCATTAAGCACAAGATTCTTAGTGAAGACAAACAGCAGAGGTAGCGTTGACAGAGGCAGCTCAGTATTCCAGGTCTTCGCTGGTGATAAAAAAGTTATTCAAGCAAAGGCTTCTGAGATTTTTGGACCAGAGCTTGACTCTAACTGGAACTGGCTAAGAAGCAGAGAGTACGGAAAAGAGGTTTGCCATCAAATTAGGGAGGCCGGCCTAGCCACAGTCTCTAATGTTCTAAAATCAGCCCAAGATCTTGAGCTTGATCTTCCTGGCGAAGAGGCACCCGCTCCAGAGGCACCCGCTCCAGAGTTACCTGCTCCAGAGTTACCGCCCATGGATGATGCTCCAATGGGCGCAGAGATGCCACTCGAAGAGGAAGAGTCTGAGGATCCGGCTGCTGCAATCGACAGCAGACTATCCGATATGGAGAGGGCAATTGACGAAGTAAGAGATCTTGTTGATGTTCTTCAGGACCAGAGAATGGCCGACGTTGATGTCAATGTCTTTACCGGAAAGGATAAGGGCGAAGAGCAAGTTGAGAGCGAAATGACTGCACTCTCCAGAGAGCTTCTAAGCAATCTAAAGACTGCTTACGCAAAGCTTGATAACTCTGCCGATGAGCTCGCTATGGTTGGAGAGACTTACGAGAATATCTCTAAGCTTTCCAATTCTCAGGCGAGAGAGTTCAAAAAGCTAGCTGGCGAGGCTATTCGTGATGCAGATCAGATCTCCGGTGAAGTTAAGGGTCTAATTAGACTTGCTGGTGCGATGAAAGATCACATGACTGCTGATCACATGGAGAATGCCGCTTCATACGCAGAGGATACGGATGCAAAAGATATGCACATGGCGGAGGACGATGCCAGTTGCTTGGTTGAAGATGAGGACATGGCTGATGACGGTGTTGCGGGCCTTATTTCCGCCGCAATGGATCTTAGAAAAAGCAGAAGAGAGAATCTCTTAAAGCAGACTCAGGAAAGAGTTCTTTCTGAAAGAAAGGAGGCTAGAGCAAGCCTTCTGAAGTCTGCTCAGGAAGATGATGTTGCTGATATGCATAAGGCAATGGATGATGAGGCAATGGATGATGAAGCTGCCGACATGACTGCGGCAGAGGCTCTTGATAGTCTTCACTCTGAGGCTCAGACTAACCCACTCAAAGAGGCTTTAGCTGCAAAGGTAAAAGATGCTCAAGAGTCTGACACAAGAGAAGCTTACAGAGTTAAGCTCAGAAGAGCTTACGATGTTGGCCTTGATATGCAGAGAAAAGGCCTTCTTCCCACCTCTAAAACCGCTCTCGACAAGCAGGTTGATGAGATTATGGACTTTGATAATAGAGCCTTTGAGTCATTCAAGAGAAGTATTGCTAGCGCAAGACCTGTTCGAAGCATTAAAATCGCATCAGACCTCGGCGGCGTAAACATTGGTGTTGAAAGCGACACCACAACTAGCGCTCCAACTGGTAACTTAACTGCAGATTCTTTATCCTCCCTTTGGGATTAATTGGAGGAATATAATGCACAGTCTTAATAAAAATGGTGATAGCCTAGCTCAGGAATTCGTAAGAATTCTTGGGCTTGAGCTCAAATCAAAAATAGAAAAAAGCGCCTCCCTAGAGCCTAGTGTAGTAGCTGAGACTCAGGAGTCTATGGCAAGCGACTTCTCCTTAGAGGATGAGATTGCCGATATGATAATAGAGCCATCAACTGGCGGGGCCAGTATGGCGTCAGACTATATTGATGATGAGGTTTCTGAGTTAGATGCTTATGATCACTTGAGTGACAAGCACGCAAAGATTATGGCTGGATTAAGCAAGATTGCATCAGGTTTGAGGGCAAAAAATGAATCATTTGCAGCAGATGTTGTTGAGGCAACAGCCTTAAGTCTTATGAGTGATTTTAAAAAGGAAGCTAGCGATAAAGCTCACATAAATAACGAGCTCAAAAAAATTGCTAATGAGCTAGACTCTAAGGGTGATGACCTTTCTGCTGATATGGTCAGAGTTACTCTTTCAAGAATCTAGAACAACCAAGCTCTTATCCTGGCTATATTTAGCTTGTTTCAGTATAATAAGGGGAGGGATTAAATTCCTCCCCTTTTTTATTAATAATATATAATGTAATGTGCATATATTATATAGCTGGAGAATTTAAATGCTTAAAGTTATTCATACCGGAAATGCTTTACCTATGAGTCTCTCTGTTGATCCAACAGCAGAGTTTGAGCCCGGAATGTTTGCTCAATTAGGATTGATAGGTAATGATATTGTTGCGGGAATTAGTGATGGAACCGCTCCATTAGGAATAATAGATGATGTAAGAACAAACGCATTTACAAAACCACAGGTAGATGAGGTTGTTATTGTTGATGCTCAGGGCTCTACAATAGACTCTAATGGAAAAAGAGTTAGCACTGTTGATGTAACTGGTGTTTTGGAATACCCGAATATTATAGAAAACAGCTTTACTTCTACAATTTCTGTTATTCTAAATGTTGTAAATGGAATAATTACAATACCTGCCGGAACTGAATTGAATTATGATTCTAATGGTGATGGTGAAAATGATAGTTTTAAAATTATAACAAACTATATCTATAGAATAGCCGGAAAGCCGGGCGATGACACAACAATTGGCAGCGGAAGAGTTACCATTCATTATCAGCGCGGAATTTACGCAACAGACCAGTTTGATACAACACAAATTTACCCAATTAACTGCACCCTGTTTGTTGGATTAGATGGAAAGCTTACTTCTGCTCAGCCGACCACCTCGCACCCTGGTGTTGCGCTTTGTACCGGACCTCCTTCTGCTGCGATTGGTACGCTTGAGTTTATGTTGCTGTAAGCAAACTACTAATTAATAAATAATTTAACAAAGAGAGATTATATAATGAAAAACTTATGGAGCAAAGAAGATCTGGCTAACTTTAATAATAGCGAGGTTTTTTCTGAGCTAGAAGCTAGAGTTATTGATACTATTAAAAGAGCTGATATTCTAGCTCAAAAAATTGCCCAGTCTGCAACGGAGCAAAAGACTAAGGCTTTGCAGGGGCTTACCGACGCTGCAAACGAGGCAACTGAAGCGGTAAAGAGCTTTGAGACTGCTTCGTCTGCTGATGACGAAGAGTTTAGCGATTCTGAAGAAGCTTTTCAGCCAATTCTAGAAGAACTTCATTCTATGGCAAAACTTGCAATAGAAAAGGGTGATTATAAGCTCGCTTACAAGATAGAGCGCACTATTGATGAGGTTACGGAGCCAGAAATAAAATGCGAATAAATAAGTTATCAAAATCTGATTCTTTTGATCTTTACACACAAACTTTATCTGATTTCTTGTTAAAGAAAGAGGCTAAAAAAAGTTCTAATATAATTGAGAAAATAGCCGGAGTAGGCGGGCTAATTGATTTAATCAATCAGGGCGCCAGAGGGGGGACTCACCTTGGCCGAGGCCGAGCAGGCCAAGCTCTTTATGATTCAATTAGATCCGGTGATCTTGCTGCAAGCATAAATAGAGTAAGAAAGGCAGATGGAACGATAGATCTGGCTGATCCAAATTATGCTAAGGTCGCAGGAGAAATTTCTGATGCTTTTTCTGAGGCCAGCAAGATTGCCGCTAGAGCCGCAATTGATGCAAACGGATATTCGACTAAGAATATTGAGTTATTTTTTGGATCCGAAGATAATTTAGCAAAACTATTTGAACTATCTATGATTAGGAAATATTCCGCATCTCACCCGACCGGTGTTATATCTCAGTTTGAAGAGGTAGGGGGAAAGCTTGACGACATAATTGCGCTTTTAAATAACGGCATGCCCATTGCTGATGATGACAAGCTAAACATATTTCTTAGAGCTACAAAAAGAACTCATGGTGGTGGCTTTAACTTTCTAAAGCACGAGCCAGAAGATCTTTTTGAAATGGAGAGATTGCTTGATGCTGACCCAACTGACGTAGCTAGAATCGCCGAAGAAAGCACCCCTGCAGCCAGACTTGATACTCCAGAGGATGTGCCTCCAGTTAAGCCTGTAGATACTCCAGAGGATGTGCCTCCAGTTAAGCCTGTAGATACTCCAGAGGATGTGCCTCCAGTTAAGCCTGTAGAAGAATTGTCAGAGGCTAGTGACGATTTAGCTGATGCCGGAAAGCTAACAGACGATGACGCACTCCAGTCTTTAAGGCAGGATTTTTCTGAAACAGCGAGAGATCTGCAGAAGCAAGTAAAGGATTTGGACGAAAAACTTGAATCAAGAATGATAACACAGGCTCAGCATGATGAGCTAATGAAAGTTTTAAAAGAAAAAGGAATAAAGCTAGAAAAGACCTCCAATAGATTTGTTGATAAACTTAAAGCTGCCGGCGCATCAGCGTGGGCTATCACAACATGGACAAATATAGGTAAAGTTGGAGCATTAGTTGCTTTAGGGCTAGGAGCGGTGGCGGGTTATGATTACCTCTTTGGAGGCCCTTCTTCTGCACCTACAGTGGATCCAACCGAGACCCCTTCTGCAAGACAAGGTGATAGAGTCACCATAGACCCCCAGAGGGTTGAGGCTGAAAGAGCTTTCAGAGAAGGTGATAGCCAGGCTGTTCAAAACATTTTGTCTAACCCATCCGTAGATCAAAGAACTTTAGGGTTTATAGCAAACAAGTATAGAAAAGATAAAGCCTACAAGTTGCCACGACCATTTGATGGTATGGAGTATGTTTTTATGACTGACAGAGCTGGCGGCCTTGATATTGATGATCCCGCTACATTATCAGCAAATCTTGACTTATTAATTGACGCTCTAAATAACAGAAAAAAAGGTCTTCCAATATACCAGTCTTTCTTGGGGTCAATGGAATCTTCTCAGCATGCTTTGAATGAGGCCGCAGAAGAAATTCTTGAAAAGGGTTTATATAGAAAGCGCAGATCAAGAAGATACCAAATGGGTAGAGGCACCTCAGGAAGAAGGGGGGTTAGCGGCTTTGCCGACAAGCCTGTGCCAAGAGAGGTGAGAAGAAGAATGAGAAGACAAAGAAGAAGAGCTAATGATATAAATCAGGATAGATTGCAAAAACTATCACAATTAAAAGATATTTCTTTAAATTCTACTAATAACAACTTAAATAAGTATACCAACCTGCTTAAGAAAGCTGATGAAGTATCAAAGTCTTATGTCAAAGACGCCGTAAAGGGTCTTAATCACGAAGACAAAACTCTCCGAGAATATTTTACAGGTCTAGGTAGACTGTACGATGCTGAGTCGGAAAAAAGAAATCCAGATTACGAGGAGCTTTACAAACTTCACAATGAAACAGGCCGAGATTTAACTCTTTCGGCGCATCCAAAAGCAATTAGAGTTTCTGATGGCTTAGGAAACGGCGGCTTAGTTGAGAACGGTTTGGAGCAAAAAGAGAAGTTAGAGGAAGTGGCTTTAAGCACACCAACTGGCAACTTTAAATCTAGATATGCAAAGTTAAAGAACTTGTTTAATAAATCAAGTAAAACCTAGACAATATATTTAGCTGTTAAATATATTAAACTTTTAAAATAATTCAGGAGAATTAAAAATGGCTTTAAAACTATTAAATCCAGGATTGAGACCTCTCGGCATGTTCGATCTCGCTGATGCAGACCAGGGTAACCTTGTCGGCGGTGAGTACGTTGAGCTTGTAGCTTTTACAACTACTGCTGCTTACGAAGGTTATGCCGCTGATGTTGGCGCTCTTTCTGCTGGTGCTTCCCTTACTGATAACATTATTCAGTTTGCAAGAAATGATAGAACTGCTGGTAACCTCGGCGGTTTAGCTGATGATGGTGGCGAAGAGTACGGCACCCTCTTTGGCTCACTAATTGGTCAGAATGCTGGTCGCTCAACTCAGTTTGGTACAGTTAACGGCGCTGTCGTTATTGGTCCAAACACAGAGGTGGCATCTGGTAAGGTTACTGTTTTCGCTCAGGCAGGCCTATATGGCGTAACCCAGGGTACAGGTACCGAGCTTGCTGCTGCAGCTGCAAATGTTGTATTAAGCGCTAATGGTACAACCGGTCTTCTTCAGACTACCGCAGGCGCCGGTGATGATGTCGCTATTTACGTCGGAGAGATGACAGATACGTCATTAGTCTCAACCACTTCAACCGCTGCCGGTCAGGCTGCTACCACTGAATACCACGCCGTATTCTACGCTGGTAACGGTGCTGCAACCGACATTACTGCATAATTAGGAGGATAAAATGTCAAACTTATTTAATACACATGGTGAAATTAATGCCTCCAATGTTGCTGAGGCACTATCTCAGATTGTCAAGTACGCTTCTATCATCGAAGATCTACAGCCTTCAAGCTCAGCTCAGGTTGCTGCCCCTTCATTAAATGATGGCCAGCGCGACGAGATGATCAAGCAGGCGCTTATGACCCAGGAGGGCAAAATTGCTCTCGGTCAGGCAATGGCTAACCCAATCCGTAGAAACCTTGACTACCAGGGCGTTGCTCGTAAGGCTCTAGTTGTCGATCCTCTACCCCAGGGTGCTCTCCCTGTCTACGATCGTGATATCGATGTAGCTGCCGTTGTTGTTTCCAGCAACGGTGCTGCTCCCGAGTCTCGCGTTTTCGGCGACAGAGTTACCATCCCTGAGTTCGAGGTTGTTTCTAACCCGACCGTCCGTATCGCTGAAGTTAAGCGTCGTCGTTTCAATGTAATCGACCGTGCTCAGCAGAAGGCTCGCCAGGAAATTCAGGCTCAGGAAGATGCTAACGTATTCTCTGCCCTCACCTTTGCTGGTGACTCCACCCTTGGTGGCGAGAATGCTGCGGTTGCTCTCGACCCTGCTGCTGCCGGCTCCCTTAATAAGGACGGCCTTGTTAATCTCAAGAGACAGGTTGATCGTTGGGATCTTGTTACTTCTAAGTACTTCCTCAACATCAATGAGTTCACCGACATTCTAACCTGGGAGTCTTCAGGTTCTGGTGTTGGTCAGGTCGATCCTGTCACCCAGCGTGAGCTTCTTCAGACCGGTCTTTACGGCCACGTCTTCGGTGCCGATATCATCGTCTCCAAGGTCGTTCCTGTAAACCGTGCCTTCGCTACCGCTGATCCTGAGTTCGTCGGCGTCATGCCTGTCCGCCAGGATATCGAGGTTCTACCTGCTGATGAGCCCAAGCAGCTTAAGCTTGGTTGGGTTGTCAACGAGATCATCGGTGTTGGCATTGTCAACCCCCGTGGTGTTGCAACAGGTACCATCTAATCTTTAGATTAATCTAGAGACAGATACTAAGGGCGCAGTAGAAATACTGCGCCCTTTTATATTATTATACAGTATAATAATAAGAACATCATGAATCCAAATAAATTGAGAAATAGAACAACTTTTGTTGAAGGAAAACCTCTAAGAAATAGAGCTCAAGTAAAAACTATGTCTAGGAGAGATCCTGGAGGCATAAGCCCTGAGACTATAAGTGATCCTGAAGATAAATTTGAAACATTTTTTGATTACGAAGAAGAGTTATCTGGATTAAAATCTTCAGCGGAACAATTTCAGGAAATGGTTGAAGATAGCGCATCTATGGAGATGGAAGAAATATCTGTAGAGGAAAATTCTGTTGAATATCAGGATAACCATGAGGCTCCAAAAAAAGAATATTCTCCTGGCTTTATTATAATGGAAGATTCAACACCTATTATTTTAGATGATGCAGATGAAAATACAACTAATAATTCTAGTAATAATAAAGGTTCTTTTGTATTCATTCAATGCGAGTTTGTAAAGAAGGATGGAAATAGGTGCAAAAGACAGGCTCCGAAAGGATCTGCAATATGTTCTGTGCATAAGAAATTTTTAAAAAGGAATAAAAAATGAATCAATACGAAACTTCGGATTTAGCTTTAGCGGCCTACTTAAACATAAAGGGTCTTAAGCTAATTAGCGCAGAAAGGCTAGAGTCTGGTAGATTTAGATTTGTTCTAGATGATTCTTCTAAAAAAGCTGAATCTTTAGCTATAGAGTTTTTTAGTAGTGAGTTTTGTGAATACGATAATAAAATTAGATCGTTAAAGAAGTTATTATATTCAAAATAACAAAATGGAGGCTTTAAAATGTCTATTGCACTTGGAGATGATGTAAGTTTTGACTTTTCTGATGCCGAACTAGTTGGTTTAAATACACTGTTAAAATATCTAAAGGCTAGAGTTAGATCCGATGGCAATAAGCCGAAAAGAGATGAATATGGTGCATTCATTTATGATGGGTATGGCGAGCTGGTAATGGAAGAGTGCAATGTTTTTTCTGATGAAGTTTTAGCTTGCTTTTTATGCTCATCGCTTTCAGAATTTAATATGGTACCATTCTTTACATCATACACCTTTGCTGATGAAATTATCTACAAAACATTTTCTCACGCAATAGTCGAAGGTGCAACAATCTTAGCCCTTTCATCGCAAGCCCTAGTTGAAAAGGGAAGGGACTTCACAATATCTGATGGAGGAATTTCCTATCAGCCGCCTGCTCTTGGTGATTTCTTGGCGTCAACTTATAATAACTTTTTAACCTCATATAGAGAAAGGTTGAAGTTTATAAAAAATTCAATCCGCCCAGGACCCACCTCTTTTGGTACATTTACAAATCTAAGCTCTGGCGCTCCTGCCTTTACACGCTTACGCCATCTTCGCAGCAGAAGAATCGTATAATACTTCTATGGAAAATGATTATGAGAGAGCCTGAAAACTGCAGAATAGTATATTGCGGATATTCAAAGCCGGTAACCTCTGATGAGGTTACCTTTGAGATAATGGGGTTAGAGGCGCTAATAAAAAAGGCAGAATGCAGAATTGCCGAGCTTAGACAAACAGAGCATTTAGCTAAAATAGCAATAGAAAATAATGTTAATAGTATTGGCGAGCTTTTTGGAGATAAATAGTGTTTATTGTAAAGGCAAAAAAGAAAGAGAAAACTCTTTTTAAAAAAATTGTTCTATTATCAAAAATTAGAGCCTCACTACTTAATGATAGCATTGCAAAAGATATATGCAAAGAAAATGATGTAAATGAAACTTTTTTGTTAGGAGTCCCAATAGCCTTTGATAATCTTGATGTTGCTGCAAAAACTATTGATTCAGAAATTATTTTAAATACAAAATTAATTAACAAGCCATTCAATACAATGATGAGGTACGTTATTCATGAGCTAGTTCATGCTATTCAACATTGCAAATCAAATGGCAAGTCATCTCAAAAAGATAAGTCAGAAGATTATCTTGATAAAGAAACAGAGGTTGAAGCATTTCAGCAGCAGGTAAGATATGAATCAAAAGTTAACGGAGAAGAGTCTGCCGAAGAATATGTTGATGGCCTCTTAGAATATCACGGAATAGATGGAAAAAAGGGCGATAAAAAGAAAAAGGAGCTGATGGAAGAGGTTGGTTAAGCTCTACTAATAGACAGAGATAATAAGGAGACCTCTAATGCTATCAATATCAGGACAGTCACCCGCCGAAGGACAAAAAAGAGTTGATTTAGACTCACTTATTGAGTTCAATTTAATTGACGATGGAAGTGGAATTGATTTATCATCTCTTATAGTTGAAATAAGCGGCGTCAGAGCAATTGATGGTGTTGAGTTTAAAAATGGATTTAATGGAACTTACTCCAATATATCTGTTGAAGCATATGGTGTTTCGGTAGTTGTAGATAAAGAAGCACCCCTTAGTCAAGAGCAAAATGTTCTTATTAAGATTCAGGTTAAAAATCTAAACTCAGATTATTTTAATACAGAATATTTATTTAGAACTATAGATTCAAAGCCATATCTAAAAATATTATCTCCAAAAAATGGTGCTCTTGTAAACTCTGATCAGGTTGTATTTTTAGAGTTTTCTGATGAAATTGATGATGTAAACTTATCGTCTATAAATATAGATATAAATGATTTGCCAGCTGTTACAAACGGTGTGTTTTCAGCAAACTACTTAGGATCTTCCTCTACTCTTCAGAAAATTATAAATGGGGCAACAGTAAGAATTGAGCCTATAGAGTCATTTAGAGATGGCTTCTACAAAATATTTTATTCTGTAAGTGATTTAAGCGGAAACACTTTAACCGGGGTTTCTTTGTTTACGGTAGATTTGCCTCAAATAATTCTTCCTTCAACTTTTCCCCAAGTAGATTTTGAGGGATTTGCACAAGGGGTAAGAAAGGTTGCTAATATAGGCAACGGAAACTCTCTGGCTGTAATTTGGCATAAACCAATTTCAAGATCTTATAAGGGTGATTCTTTTGCTTTAATCTATGAAAACGAATCTAGATTAAATATATTTGATACTCAAGCAAAATATATAAGCACAGACAGTGTAACGTCAATGACAGTTTCTGAATTAGAAACAGGAAAAACTATGTGTTATGCAGTCAGGGGTCTTGAAGCTTTTAAGGAAACTGTTGATCTAACTGGTATGCAAGAGGTAGATAGCGGGGTTTACCTGATTCCAAGCCCCACCCAAATTACATCCAGGATATCTGAGACTGATACGATAATAGATGTAACTTCAACGGATGGCTTTCCTAGCGCTGGAGTCTTAATATTAAATTCATCTGAAGTTGTAAAGTATACTGCAAAAACAGAAACATCTTTTTTGATTCCATCTAATGGAAGAGGGTTGAATGGTACAACTAAATCTATATTTTTATCCGGAGATACAGTTTTAATATTCTTTGGGTGCCAAGATCAAAACTCAGTAATTGCAATGGCAACACCCACTTACTCTGACGGATATCAAAGCGAAAGAGAAATAGAGGGTGTTGGCCTTGTTGTAACAGATTACGAAGATAATGATAAAAAGTTTTTTCAAGGATTTGATTTTTGCGGATACCACCAACCTCTTCCTCAGCAGATTTTTCAAGGGAAGAATGACTGCGGAAGTTACCTTGGTGGCGAGTTCAACAAAATGCGTGGAATGAATTTGTTTGACAGAATGCTAAACAGAGAGGAGGTTCTGTTAGACCAGGTTGGAGAGCCTGTAATTCTCTTGAGAAGAATATGGAACGGCCAAACCTGTAGTTGTTCAGATTCCAGAAGAATGCATCCAAAGGTTAGATCCTGCAAAAAATGTTACGGAACCGGGTATGTTGGAGGCTATAAGCAGTACGACTACAGAAGAAGATCTGATGGGCGTATTATGGTAATGTTTGGTGATACCACAGAGGACTTAAAGTTATCATCACAGGCCCACTTGGAACAAGAATATAAACCTAACTGCTGGACCCTTCCTAATCCAGCAATTAGGGATAGAGATTTAATAGTTAGGTTTGATTTTAATAACGATATTGAGTTTGTATATGAAGTTTTAAACATAACAAAAGATAAGCTGTTTTACAGACACTATACTCGACAAAGGTTGGCTTTGCAGAGAATGGATAAAACAGATATCATCTATACGATTAATTGGAATCGTAATTTTTAGGAGTCAAAAATGATTTGGATTAAAAACACTTCCGGTAAACCCGATGCTATGCTTACATTTGCTTTTTTTGCATTTGCCGTAGTTACTCTAAACATTTTGTTAGCAACTTTTGGCAGAATCTCATATAATGGATTTGAAATAGGCTTTGCATCTATGGATGCAGCGGCAATGACAGCTTACCTGGCAGCAACTTTTACAGCTTATGTAACAAGAAGGTGGACTGATGCTAAGCACAAACTTGGCGAAGAAATTGCGCCTGAAAAAACGGAGTAATTATGCTTGATGCGTTAAAGAATCTTTGGGAAAGTTTTAGTTTAAAAATAAAACTTATTGCTGGTGCAATATTTGGCTTATTTGGATTTTTTGCCATTATTTTTATAAGTAAAAAAATTAATGCAAAACAAATTCTTGAATTAGAGCTAAAAAATCTAGAAGAAAGAATTAAGATAAAACAAACAGAAGAAGATATTTCTACAAATAATTCTGAAATTATAGAGCTAGAGAAAAAAGCTAGTATAATAAAGCAAGAAATAGAAGATATTAATTCTGGCAAAAAATCTGAATTTGTCACAAAAGAAGAGCTAGATAGTTTTTTTGATAGCAGAGGTTTTTGATGATAAATAAAATAAATAATTTAATTAATTTTATTAATGATAAAGATTCTATTTTTCACAAAAAACTTATTGCAATTGCAAAAAAACTATCTGAACCATTTTATTCTATTGAGTTGGACCTAAATGAATTTAGATCGATAGTAAAACCGGAATTAGCAGATAAAGATATAAAAATTCCGGAGGTAAAAATAGAAATATGATAAAGTTTTTAAATTGTTTCTTTTTTTCAATTATTTGTTTCAGCTTAGTTGTTGTTCCTGCTGCAAATGCTGGGGAAATAGTTGAGGCAGGAACAACGCTGTCTGAAGAGTCATATGTTTTTACAATAGAAGAGGCTACATCTTTAATGCAAAGGCTAGAGGAGCTTGAAGCAAGAGAAGCAGAGCTGGCTAGGTACAGGGAGTTAGAGGAAGTAAGGCTTAGGCAGATTGATTTATACAAAGTAAACGAAGAGTTTTACTTAACTCAGATTGATAGATATAAGCAAATTGATTTAACAAATCAAAGTTTAATAAATAGATATCAAAGAAGAGATAAATTAAATAGTCTTGAAAAAGCAGGCTTTTTTGTACTTGGTGTGGGTATAAGTTTTGGTGCAATATCTGCTGCTAATGCTATTGTTGCAAATCAAAATGCTGCTTTTGCTAATTTTTAGTTATAGTTAAATAATCGGATTTTTAAATGGCAAAGTCAAATTACCCAAACAAATTAGATACATCTATAGAGATACCCGCTGTTAGAGATAACATTGTTGAGGTTGGGTCAGATGTTATTAATAGCATTCGAGCAGCTATTTTTCAAATAGAAAGAACTCTTGGTATTAATCCTCAAGGTGCTGTGGGAAACACCGTTTCTAGCCGGCTCAACAAGTCTCTTGACTCTAATGGAAATATTTTAAAGGAGGCAATTAGCACCTCTGGCTTACTATCTGGACCAATATCAGACAAAGATGTTTCAAAAACAGCAGCAATAAAAGAATCTAAGTTAGATCTAACTTATCCCACAACTCTTTTGCAGGATGAAATTTCTCAGATTTCTTCTCAGATTGGTCTGATCGAGTCTGCTGTAAATGATTTATCTACAACTTTGGCCGTACACATTAACCCCGCCGCTACAAATAGGCATAAGGGCATTGCGATAAGCATTGATGCCATATCCAATACAGAGTCTGAAGAGGGAATAACTTCCTTAGAAAGCACTACTTCTCAGGGGGCATTCGAAAGTATTTTTTCATCTCATATTAATTATGATGGAACAAGCATATCTGAAGATAACAGATCACATCTGTCCAAGCAAATATACTTTGATAATAACAATGTATCAACTTACATAGGCTCAAATGATGCTCAGGGCGCCATAGAGGATTTAGTAGAAGCTGTTGTTGGACAATCTGATATACATCAAAATCGTTTTCATTCAAATTCGATTGAAAAAAACTCTATATACTATGATCCAAATAATATTGAGAAAGGAAGAGCTCTGCTAGAAAATCAAGCAGCCAGCTACATTGCTTCCGCCGGATCATCTGATTCTAATATATCAAGGGTATTTTTATCAACCTCCCCTTCTAAGCCGTCATTTTCTATAGAAATATCTGATATTTTATCTATTACAAGTAGTGATACCACTGTTGATTATCAGATATTTAAAGTAAACGAATCTAGCGATGGTTTATCTGTTGATTCAATTGATATATATGGTAGGTTTGCAGAAAATTCACCCTCTGGAATTACCGTTAATATTTATAGAAATAAAAATAGAGAAAGTAATTATTCCGGACTGCTATTGGGGGTTAGGGAAAATAAATCATTAGATGGGACCTCCTATACAAATGCCGATGTTATACAGGTTTCAAATCCAAGTGCTACAAGCGTTATAACGCATCTGTGTAGACCTCAGGAGATTTCTAGTGGAAACAGGTTTATAAAAATCTCTGTTGATAAAGGATCTAGCATATCCTTGGATTTGTATGATTCAAGTCTCGCCTCTGCATCTATTAGCCAAAACATTAATTCAGTTATTAAAAAACTTAATGAGCAATTTTCTGAAAACAGACTAAGCGTTTCAGCTTATAGGCTTGATTATGATGATTTGAGGAAAAGCGAAATAGCAATCGTTCATTCAATAGGAAACTCTGCATCTTCAGAGCATACATTAAGGATATCACGAGGATCAGATGACTGCATAGACTCTATTGGATTTTCCAACATCGAGGATAAGACGGTTGTTGCTGATATTGGAAATAGCTTTTATATTCAAGGCACTGGTTATAGTGATCTAAAAATACTGCTTGATCAGACAGGCCTAACTTTAACCCCCGGAACATCAGAGGTATACACAGGAAATACAAACCTACTAGAATTAGGGGTTAAGGTTGGTGATATAATTTCCATTACAGGCTCTACATCTGATGACGGCAGTTATGTAATATCCTCTCTTTCTGAAAAGACATTGATTGTAAATAAAAATCAACTTCCCAGTGAAGAGTGGGTTTCTTCGGCCAGCAGCACAACTAGGTTTGTAATTTATTCTGACGCTGTTTCTTTGAACGGAATTGCGTTTAAAGCATCATTTGGATCTTCATCTATACTGTCTGTATTTGAAGTATTTTTAGATAAAAACAGGTCATTAAATTTAAATGAAATATTATCATATGAGTCAGAGGCATTTCTTGGATCAGAAAACTTAGCTTCCCCCTGTAATATATTTGGAAACCCCGAAGTTTACACCGAGTCTAATCCAGGCAGTATCTTGTTTGAAAAAGTAAGTGCTGATCCTACTGACAGCGAAATAGAGGTATCTCTAGATTCTGGTGAAAAAGTAAGAATAAAAAATATTAACAGTGATTATATTGATGTTTATTCTGGAAAATATAATATAAAGATTAAAATATTTATAAAATCATCTGATACTATAAATAGCAAAATAGTTTCAGATGGATCTTTTTCTGTTAATTTGTTTGGGTACAGCTCGGTAAATAGCGAAGAAAATATTATTCTTGGAAAAGTTCTTTATGAGGCTGGTAACTCTAGAGTTTCTGGTTATGGAAGGGATTATCCAAGGCCATTTAGAGATTTGAGGCTTGGATCAACTGGTTCTAAAGATCTTGGGTCAGACGTTAAAAATAATTACTTAATCCTTCCACATCTGGAAAAAAGGTCAAATGGAGTAATAAAGGGGCTTGAGGTTCATAGTGTAGATGGCTCTGGCGATACATATAGTATAAGCATAAAATCTGGAATATGCTACGTTAATGGAAAAAGATTTGAAATTAATGAATATGAAAATTATATAACAGACATTCAGGCCGGCACTCCAACCCCCGTGGTTGACAAGTTTTTTGTGGCGGTAGATGAGTTTGGTCAAATAGTGTTCTCGCCGGCAGATCCAACTACTTGCTCGTGCTCTCTTGATCCGTCCAGGTACTGTATACTAGCTGCAGTTGAAAATAGCTTATCTGTAATTAACCCTGTTGATCTAAGGCTTTTTATTGATAATATTGACCTTAAAATACTAAACTCAATAACAGTAAGTCCACAGCCTGGAATGGGGCACTTCTCTAGTGTTAATAAAGCGGTTAGGTATGCCAAAAGATTTTCTGAATTATTTCAAAAAGCAGGCACCCCAACTATACATCTAAAGAGCGGCACACACAAAGTTTTAATAAGCATGAATATGCTCTCATCTTCTTACACAGGTTTGTCTGATGATATTCAGCCAATATATAACGATGGAATGTGGATTAGCTTTCCGTTAAATATAATAGGAGAGGGAGATTCGACTGTTTTAGATTTTATAAAGATATTTGATGACCTCCCTGAGTCAAGTGATGACAGAACAACTTCCGGTAACCCTGATATGGAAGCCTTTATTGGTATAGCCGGCCCCGGATTATCTTCTGGCAGACCATCTGGAGATAGCGATACTCTTATCTCTGGATTTGTTAATTTAAGTAATTTCAAAACAAATCTCACTGGCATCTGTATATATGACGCATCTATAGAGGATGGTAGCGGAAATCTTTTAAATTGGGGAGTTAATATAAATAATGTTATATTTGACTACTCTGGCAAAACAGATTTTCATCAAGCAAATAGAGCCGTTATGCTAAGGAGCGTTGATACAACAAATGGTGATAGCGCTGGAAACATAAATATAACTAATTGTCAGTTTTTAAATTCACTAATTAGATTTAATCAAAATGCTGCTGATTATAGAAATATAAATATACTAAATAACATTTCCAGAGGAAAGGCTGATAGCTCCTCCGGAGGAACCTCTAATTATCTTGTTTACGTAGGAGGCACTGGTCATATATTTGACTTTAACGATGCTCCATCTGAAAATAACATTAATTTTATTGGAAATATTATAGCTGACAACAGTATTGCAAATGACTCTGCTGGAGGCCCTAAGGTTGATTTTAACGGAAATCATCCGTGGGGCGAAAGGTTTAGTAGAGATGTTAACATTGGCTCAGATATAAGCGCAGGAGGTGATGCTTCAATAGGGGGTGACGCCTCAGTGGGCGGCAACTCTACGCTTACGGGCAGCTTATCTGTTGGGTCAACAGCAACAGTTACAGGCGCAGTAACTGGTTCTGAATATCTGTATGGATCAACAAAAGAGGTTATAACAAAATACTATGCAGATGACTTGGGCTGGACGGGAAATGGATCAACCAGCTTTATTCAATGGGAGACTCCCGGTTTAGCCGCCGGAAATAGCATAAGCTGCAGTAAAGCAGAAGTTTACGGCACCCTCTCTCCTCCGACGAGCGGTGTTTATATGAAGTATTTTGAAATACCAAGCGATGGTGGTATCGGATCCGGATTTAAAATAAACCCAAAACCTGGATCAAAGATAAAGTCTCTGAAACTAGGGGAGCTAAGAAGTGCGGGTGGCGGTCCAGCTTTAGTGGGAGGGGTTATTCCCGGATCGACAGTAACCGTATCACTCTATAGGGCGACTTTCGGAGCACCTACCACAAGTAGCCCATTAAGCTTAATTGGAACAGATGCTATTGTAAAGCCGGTTATAGTTATAACAAGTTTTGTATCAGAAATGATCTTTGATTTTTCATCATTTAATGAAGCTGTTCCCACAGATCATAGTCACTATCTTGTTAGGATCACTCATAACGATGCCGCTAATGATTATCGATTAGCATACATAGAGCTTGCTGTTGAAATAGACTCTATAGAAGAAGGAATAGGTGCATCTTAATGTCTAAGTCAAATTATCCAAATAAAATAGATACATCTGTTGAGATTCCAGCAGTTAGGGATAATATTACAGAAATAGGATCTGACGTTTTAAATAGCCTTAGATCTGCTATTTTTAATATAGAAAAAACCTTGGGAATAAACCCGCAGGGTACGGCTGGAAATACACTTTCTGCTAGGCTGTCAAATATAATTGATGAAAATGGCAACTTAAAAGATGAAGCTCTTGCAAAATCAGGGCTGCTTTCCGGCCCTATCTCTAATAAAGATGTTTCTAAGACTGCGGCAATAAAAGAATTTAAGCTAGACTTGGCTTACCCAACCACTTTGCTTCAAGATCAAATATCTATTTTAAATTCTAAAATTCAAGAGTTTGTTGCAGCACTAAATGAGCTAAACTCTATAATTTCTGCTCACGTTAATCAATCTGCAATAAATAGGCATTTTGCAAAATCTATATCGGTTGAGCCAGGTGATGTGACGCCTTCAGATACAGGGTTAAACTCTTTGGAATCACAGGGTCTTCAGGAGTTTATTCAGAAAATATTTGATTCTCATATATCTTATTCTGGAACCAATATATCTGAAAGCAATAATTCTCACAGGGCAAATCAAATATTTTTTGATAACTCAAACAATCCAGATCTAATACTTTCAGATAGCGTTCAGGGCGCTATAGATGATATAGCGAATATTGAAGGAGAGGGCCTTAGAAGCTCTATATTAAATTTAAATTCAAATGGAAGAATTAGAAGTGGGGGTAAGACTGATGCCTTGGAGGCAAATAATTCTGGAAGTCTAGTAACTTCGTTTTCAGAAATAATATACACCAGTTACTCTGGGGCTTCTACTACAGAAATTAATTTTTCTTCAAGTCCATCTTTATTATTAGATATAGATGATTTTGATATTTTTGAAATATCGGAATCTCCAACTGAATTAGATAACAAAGAATATATCATTAAGTCTTATGAGTTAAACTCCGATGGAACCTTAGACTCCATTATAATTCTTGGATCACCTCTTGGTGATTTTGTAACAGGAACACTTGGTAGAGTCAAGAAAAATACATATGGAGCATATAATCAAAATGGATTGAACTGCTCTGTTAGGCCTAGAGTTGGATTTAGCAATACACCCTCTATTCAGGCTTGTTTGCCAAATTCAGCAACCATAATATCTTCTGGAGCAGATTTTTCAAAAATATCGTCTGGCATTTTTGAAAAGATATCCCTAGAAATAGACGGAGGAAGTGCTGTAGAGGTACCGGTTTATGACTCCAAATATAACTCTCATAATATTGATGTAGTTGTATCTGTAATAAATAGATATTGCGTAAATAATAATTTAAATATTTTTGCTTACAAGATAAGAGCAAACAAGTGTTACGAGCTTGCTATTTCTCACAACGTTCCTAACCACTCAGCTGGCACAAAAACTAGATCTATAAAGCTGGTTGCATCAAGCTCTTTAGATGCATACAGTATACTTGGGCTATCCCAATATCTTAATAAAGAAATTCGAGGATCCTTTGGAAACTCATTTCACATTAATGGAGCTATAGTTAGTGAGTTTGGTCTCATAAAGAACTATACGGGTACATCTATTGCTATAAACTCAGGAACGACAAGTCTTTCTTCTACGGAAATAAACTTCCTTTCCTTAGGAGTTAGGGTTGGCGATCTTTTGGTTATAGATGAATCTTCAGATTCTAATGATGATGGCACCTATTCTGTTAAGTCTATTTCTAAAAATACCATTGAGCTAGATTATACAACAAGCGTTTTTTCTGGCAGCTCAACTGAATCTTCTTTATTTACATTTGTAAGATCTACCGCTCCAATCTCTGAGCTAAATTTTGTTGATATTAACGGATCAATGATTGTTGATGTTTTTGCTGATGAATATCTAAATATTCACTATCGCCGAAGAGCTGATATATCTGGGTCTTTTAACTTTACTAACTTTTTTATGGTTGTAACAGATTTTTCAAAAGGATTTATTACTAAAGAAAGAACCTATAATCTTAAGGTAACAAATTCTAGCATGGCTTCAATAAAGCTTTCCACCGGAAGTTATGGAGAGGAGGTTTTTGTTGGAAGTACTGGCGATTATATAATTCCATCACCTGATGGAATGGAGTTTGTAAAGGTAAAGGTTTTTGTTCCAAATGAATCTGCATCAATTTTCGCATCAGCATCAGCGTCCATCGATATCACAGGATACTCGGAGCTTCCAGATAGCTTGATTCATATGTCAAGATGTCTTTTTTCACCAGAGTTCGGCCTTGTTGTTGAGGATATAGACTCTGGGCTGGGAGAGATAGGTGCAGTAGGCATTACTGACAAAAGAATTTCTGGAACTATTGATGATACAATAATATCTGAGCCATTTCTTGAGAGATATATTCAGGGTCCAAGAAATGAGCTTAGATCGAATGGGATTATAAGAGGTTTTGAGATCTCAAACATCTCTATTTCATCTAGCACCATTGAGATGGATGTATCTTCTGGAGTTGCTATTGTTAGCGGCTTGAGAGTTGAGTTTTCTGGGACCGAGGGCCTGACGTTTGATTTTGGTGGCGGATCAACAAATAGTCTTTATATTGTTTTAGATAATGCCGGATGCATAAAGCTTGGCAACGAAGTTGATAGAGCTGGCGGAACCGACTACCATTCCCCCTTCTCTGTTGAGAATAACCTTCACATAGGATATTATAATTCGGATGTATCCGAACTTTATGATCTTAGAGTTTTTATAGATCGAGTTGATTACAAGCTTTTAAACAACTTAATTGTTTCACCTGAAAAACACATGGGCCACTTTACAAGTATAGATAAGGCAGTAAAGTACTGTAAAGTTTTTTCAAAACTATTTAAAGATCACACGAAGCCTAGAATAAATTTAGCTCCAGGCATACATCTTATAAGCTCAAGCATTGATATAGATTTTGATCTGGATATAATTGGGTCTGGAGTTGAGAGCGTTGTCCAGAGGGCATCAAGTTATTTGCTAGAGAACTCAAGGCCTATTTTTAGAGTAGGAAATGAGGAAGTAAAAAATGACTTCGTATATGGCGTTACTTTGTCAGATTTTACATACAGAAGCGCTCCAACGCCCTCTACCTCACAGCTTGCTGCTTTTGCTATAATTAGTCATGATTTGAATATTACTGATAATTCAGATTATGCATATTTTAGCATTAAATCTATCAGATTTATTACCCCTGACAACACAGGGGCAAATGGGCTTTCTGAGATAATCTTTATTGGAACTCCGAATAATGTTAGCAAAAGCAATTGTATTTTCAAGAATGTTTTAATAGAAAATTGTCACTTTCACTATTTTGGTAATTACTTTAATTCGGCGTCTAACGGTATAGTTTGGTGTACCAATCAAAACGCCACAACATCCTACAAGAACATTATCGTTTCAAATTGCACAAGAGATCTAGAAGGATGGAGCGCTGTCGCCTGGGTTTACACTCCAAATTTCATAAAAACAGCATCATCGACAAGTTATATAAATGTTATGGAGACAGATAATGCCTCAATCGAGTAGTAGAGAAAAATCTGCAATAGATGCAATTTATGATATAGAAAAAAAGATAGAGGAAGTAGAGCGTAGGCTGAAATCTACAGAGGGAAAGATGGACCTGATGCTTTCCAAGCTAGACAAACTTAGTGAGCCTACACCTGTTGTTAAGATAAGTAGCCAGCAAAATATTTCTAGTCCACAGAAAGTTAAAAAATTATTACTTGGAGCAGTAAAGGTCTTTAGTTATGTTGTAAATAAAACAAAACACCCTATCGTCGGAGTTCAGGTCAAGGTCTACGATGAAAGCAATGAGCTTGTAAAAGATGTAAAAACAAATGACGATGGCTACTGGGAGGTTAGACTACCTGGAGGCAGGTATGGCGTAGAATATCTGCACAAAAACTTTAAACCTGTTAATAAAACGATAGAGTTTAACAAAGAGGATAAAGTCTACGAAGTAAGGTAGTTATAATGTTTGTCATAAAAGTTTACAATAAACACTTTAAAAAAAATGTCGTATTAGACAAAACAATAAATAATCTTATTTCTCTTGTAAAAAATGCAAGAAATTACAATACAAAGATTATAAAAGATTCAAGTTCAGTAGAGATTATTTCTGGTAATTTAAATACTAATGATGTAAACAATGAAGTCGTGGTTGAGCTTGCTGTAAAAAAAATAATAAGAATATCTGAAGACAAATTATCATCAAAAAGTGATTTAGATAAATTTATTAAGGAAATTGAAAGTTTTTGCGATCAGGCCTCAGAGATTGAAGAAGTTAAGTATTTACCATTAAACTTTAGAGTCAAAAACTCAGAATAAAAGAGTTTCTAATGATAGACGAACAAAATTTACCAGGAACAGCGCTTAATGGCGATCACATTGTTTATTCAAGCTTTTTTTCTGATCATTTTGTCGTTCAGCAGAGCGCTATAGTTCACCCTAAAGCTCTTTTGATTGATGGTCTAAGAAAAATATTTCAAAATGATTCTGTCTTTACTTATAGAGATGATGAGTTTGGTTATCCATTAACACCGGACCTGACAGGATTAGAGGTAGATTCTGAGCTTGCAACGAAAATCCTTATATCTGATACATACAGATACGAGGTAAAGTTTTTTCCAGCAATTTTAGTTAAATCTAATGGCGGATCATACAAGCCTCTTTCCTTTAATCAAAATATGACATATAAGTACAGAACTGATGTTGTGGAAGCTGAGTATGGCTCTCGAAAGGTTATAAGCACACCAACTCACAGGGTTTATGCGGGAAGGTGGGATCTTAAGTTTGATATTCAAATTTACTCAGAAAGCCAAGCTGAGCTGCAGGAGTTGGCAGATATTGTTTCCTTGGCACTTCAGTACTCTTTGTGGAATGAGCTTAGAGCAAATGGATTGTTTATAAGCAATCTTTCAATTAGTGGTGAATCTGCAGAGCCATATGCTAATGATTATGTGTATAGTAATACGATTTCTCTATCAACATTATCTGAATGGAGAGTCGAAGTTCCTATAGAAAATATCGTTGAAAAAATAGCTTTTACACTTGAGCCAACATGGCATCCAATACCTGGTTTAAAAACAAATGGCGACTCGCTATCAAGAAGGTTTAACGACATAGTTGATTTGACGGAAATTTAAAATGAAACTACTAATAATAAATAATTTGATGACATATACTATATGCGGAGGATTTTAAATGGCTAACATACCTGGAGTATCAGGATTCATACAGCCCGGAGCTTTTGCCAGAGATAGGGTTATCTCCAGGGGCGTATCTATTCCTGGTGGAATAAGAATTGTTTGTGTTATGGGCGAAGGCCTTAGAGAGGAGACTATCATCGAGTCTGCTGTAGGCTCTGGGCAGGATGGTTCTGTTGCATGTAGCCCTACAGGCTCCGCTGATGGAAGGTTTTTTAAGCTGCAAAATTCACCCGTTGTAAGCGGTAGAACAGAGCTTAGATTAAATGGAACACTTCTATTTGGAAAAGAAGACGAGATAGACGCCAGTGGTGTTTTGTCTCCTTTTGACTTTAGGCTTGATCCAGCAACTGGCTGCATAGAACTTAGGGGAGCCTCAATAGGCGATCAAGATGGTAAGGGCTACTCTGCAGCTTCATCAAATACCGGAACAGGAATCCTTGTTGAGGATAACTCCTGCGATCCATTGGTCACTCTCGATATCTTGGATGACTCCGCACCAAGCGAAAGGTGGACCATTAAGTGCGTATCTGTTGTGAGAGATTCTAATGGGGATCCGATTCCCGGTCTTTCAACCTTTACTGCTACAGGATCTGTATCGGGTCAGATTTACGATGAAGCCGGCGCCCCAATAACCTTTACAAGTGGTTACTTCACAAGTACCGCTGGTGCAATATCTGGAAATATTGCAGAGTGTGATGACGGCTTTACGGTTGCCAAGGGTGATAATACTGCAACAGCCTTCCCCAAGGGTTATGTTGATATAAGAGATGGAGATACAACTCTAACGACATCTGATACATTTATCGTTCCAAGTGCGGATCTTGTTGCTCAAGGACAGGCTCTGCCTGGAGACTTCTTGTGCCTCGACGGATATGCCGGTCACGAAATTGAGTCAATTACCTACGACGGTGCCGATACCACAATCACTGTTATAACCGATAGCTTAGGTCCGGCTGATCCAGCCTGGGGAGAAGAGGTTGACGACTATTTGGACTGGGAAATTAAGGCTACAAATATTCTTATAGACGATGAGTCTGTAGCCCACAATGAAACAACTGGCGCTCCAGCTACGAATGGTAATTTTACAAGCGCTGATGTTGGTAAGACGGTTCTAATATGCTCCTCTTCTCCATTCAGTGGCGGAAGATATGTTATTAAAAGCGTTACCTCAACAAGAAGGGCTAGGCTTGCTTCTCTTGCTGATGAAACCGTTGGGTTTGAAGATCTTGAGGGTGTTGGTTCAACCGGGCTTGCCGCAACAGGATTAACCTTTCATCTTTTGGAAAATAATGGACTGCTTCTTCTTGGAATACAGGAGGGTGGAACCTCTTTTGAAGTAGGCGATAAATTCTATGTAGATGTTAGCTCAAGAGCTTTGGCTCAAGGTGATCAACTGGTTGCGAAATACATTTATGAATTAGACCTAAATGACCCACAGTTTTTTACTGAGGCAAATGATCTATTTGCAAAGCATGGTGCTGTAACTGAGACAAACACAATTTCTCTTGGCGCTCAGCTTGCTCTTGAGAATGGAGCGCCTGGAGTGATGGCTATTCAGTGCAAACCTCCGGTGCCAAGAAGAACCTCCGTAACTTTAGTAGAGGAAAGAGATTCATTAGGAAATGGAGGCTTCTCTGCTTGCTACGACTCTGGAACGGCCTCTGCCGCAGCTTGCGAGGTTGATGATCTAAGGTTTGTGATTCCAAGACCAATTGAGGGCTTGAGAGACGGCAGACCAGATGCTGATACAAGGGTGAACCTATTTGTTGTAAGAAATGGTGTAGAAACTCAGATCTTCCCAAATAAAGTCTCCTTCTATAACTCTCAGCTTGAGACGGACATTCAGCAGGGTCAGTGGGTTGCCAGTACGGATAACGCATTCTCATATACAATAGTTAATTCAACAATTGATATCTTGGGGTCAGGCATAGATGGAGAGTTGAGCAATCAGTCCGGAAGCGACATCTTTTCGACCACAGAGTTTGACTTTGATGGAGCAAATGTTGGTGACGTAATAGTTATAACCAGCATGGAAGGTTCATCTGGAACGGTCTATACCTCGGTAGCAGATATTGCTGATCAGCTATATGGCGCTAATGCAGCCTCTCTTGCAACAGACACCGTAGAGCTAAATATAACTAGCGTAGATGACGACACCCTCGTTAAGGTATCTGGGGCGGGTAAGGATGGCTTAGGCGTAGCCGTATCCCTCGATCTTCTTGGATCTTATAATGATATTCAATTCTTTGTTAAAGATCCTGCAAATTCGAATGCAGATGATGCTTCTCTACTTCTTCATCAGGACTTAGTTGAGAGTGGCGTAATTAAAGAGGGCGACGGAATTAGAGTTTCTTATGTCGATGAGAATGACGCAGACTTCTTTGATACAAACTGGTTTAATGCATTTGAGGCCTTAGAGGCGGCTGAGGCGCAGATTATTGTCCCTCTTCCAAATCAGGCTATGTCCTCAATTTTTAGGGCAGCAGTTAATCACTGCGAAAACATGAGTTCTATTGTTAATCGAAAGGAAAGAGTTGCGTTTATCGGTGCTCAAGCAGGCGTTACTCCAGCTGCTCTAATCGGGACTGAAGAGGTTGCGGTAGAAGATATTGGTGTAATTGAAGGGGTTCAAGGAGACGATCCGGAGGAGGTTCTCGCTGGGAATACTGAAGATTTAGTTAACTTCAAGCTAAGCGATAACTATACAAGTAACAGATGCGTCTACATGTACCCTGATCAAATTGTTAGAAACATTAGCGGAACAAATGTTAATCTTCACGGATTCTACATGGCAGCAGCTGCAGCCGGCTATCTGTCTGCAAGACAAAATGTTGCAATACCCCTAACTAATAAGACTCTTTCTGGATTCTCCCTAACAAGAGATAAGGTCTATAGACCTATAACTAAGAATCAGCTTGGCGCGGTTGGAGCAACCTTAGTTCAGCCAGTCACAGGCGGAGGGAAGGTTCTCGCAGGAAGAACCACTAGTATTTCGGGATTTGTTGAGGATGAGGAGATTTCAATTATCTTTATCAGAGATTCCGTAAAGCAAGTTCTTAGAAATTCACTCGCTGGATTTGTTGGAGGTGTTCAGAACCCTGATACAAATCTCTTGATCTCGAACAGAGCAAGATCAATTATGACAGGGTTGGTTAGTCAAGGTTTAGTGACAAGCTTTGATAACATAAAGGCTGAGCAGGATAAGGTTGATCCCAGACAGATTAATGTCTTCTTGCGATTTACTCCAGCTTATCCGATTAATTATGTATTTATCGATATAGAAGTTGGAATTATATAATAGGAGAAAATAATGGCTGATTATCCAAATACCGGAACCATATTTGACAACCCAGATAATGGCAGCAAGACAAGGACTGGACTCTCAACCCAAATTGTTATTTATGTAGAGGGCGAGCCTGTTGGCGCTGTCCAAACTTTTCAGGAAACTCAAAATAGAGGCGTAAAGCAGATTGCAGAAGTTGGAACAGATGGAATTATTGAGAATGTTCCTAATCAGCCCGCAAAGATAACTATGACTATCAACAGAATTGTTTTTGACGGATTATCTCTTCCAGAAGCATTCTCAAGAGGTTACAGAAATATTCATGCTCAAAGAATACCTTTTGATATTGTTATAATAGATAAGTTTACTGGGGATGGAGACAATGCTGTTGTGACAACTTATCATAACTGCTTTTTTACATCTTTAGGAAAGTCTTACACTGTTAATGATTATACTATCACTGAGAATGCGGGTGTAACTGCAGAGTTTATGTCTTCAACGAGGGCCGGTGGCCCTGTCTCTGATAGTCAAGGTGTTGCTGGTGCAAGAGAGATTCCGGGAAGGCAGACGGACTCAATTGAGCAGTCTGCTGATACGGGGACTAGGCGCGGACCCCTTGATTTTGCTGGATTGATTTCCGCTGCATATGGCGGCTAAGTTTATTAAAAAATAAACAATACAAAGCACCATACATTTGTATGGTGCTTTTTTATTTATGTGGTATAATATCATAAACTAGGAGTAAATATGCCAAAAGTTAAAGCAAGTTTGTCTGAAAATAAACGCATGGAAGATATGCAGGAAATGTTAAGCCAGGGCGGCAAAAAAGATGCCAATGCCAATGCTGATAAAGATACCTCAAAGATATCAGATCTAAAAAATCTCATTCTTCTTGGAAAGTTAGTAGAGGTTGTAAGTATTGCCGGGTTTAACTTTAAGCTCTCAACTCTTTCTACAAAAGAGCAGTCCCAAATAATGAAAGCTCTAATGAAATCTGATGAAATCGATAGAGTATTGAACTCTAAGGCTATAGCAGTTTCTTATTGCATAAAGGAAATAAATGCAGTTTCGCTATCTGAATTATCCTTGGAGCATGATGGCGAAACTGATGAAGAAAGAAGGGCATCTTTTGTGATGGAAATGCAAGCAACTTTGGTTGATAAAATTTTTACAGAATACGAAAAGCTTGTAGAGAGATCAAACCAAGAAGTAGGTTTTGACTCTGTAAAAAAATAGTAGCGGAGCCATATCACAGGCTCCGCTGGAAATTGTGCAAAATATGGGGTTGCAAAGTAGATGATCCCATTTTTGAGACCATAAACGGGGCTCAATGGGTGTGGTACGCCCACATGATAGCAAAAGATGAGAAAGATTCATCTGATCTCAAAATTAATCACATTGAGTATTTGGCTTCTTATTGGAATGCGGAGGCGGTCAAAAAAGTTAAAGACTCCAGAGTAAATCCGGAAGATCAAGGGTTTGTGTCTGACACCGACTTTGAAGAGCAAGTTCTTTCTGGTTCATTTAAAGATAACGATATTGTTAAGGCCATTAAAGATAGGTATAAAAATACTAATTTACATGATAATAATATGAGTTCCAAAGAAAGAACCAGAAGATTGCCGAAAGATCTTTCGGGAATAAGAGATTTATTCGGAGAAGATGACTAATGGATCTGACTAATTTACAGCAAGCACAAAAAAGCTTATCAGATTTTACAACCGATTTAAAAAAAGCTGAGGACGCTGTAGGTAAGTTTTTTGCCTTAGGATCTAAATCCAGAGAGCAAGTCGGAGGTATGACCCCAGCTCTTGCTGATTTGGCTAAATCTGTATCTAATCTTGCAGCGCCCATGGTATCTGCCGCAAATCTATTTGATAATATGTTTAAAACCATAGCTGGCAAAGATAATATTCTAGCTGGTTTTACAGAGATGATTTCTGGTGCAGCATCTGCTTTAACCAAGCTTCCGGAGGAAACCCAAAAGCTAATAGTGACAATGACCGGAGCTTTTGACGGCCCAACTAGCGAGATGAGAAAGTTTGATAAAGAAATTTTTAATGTAGGAAAAAGATTTGGAGACCCAATTCAGGCGTCAAAGGATTTTGCTGACGCCATACAAAGGATACCAGCATCTGACTTTGGTAGCGCACTTTCACTGACTAGAAATGAGTTAAGTGACTTTTATCGGACTGCAGAAAGAACAAACCTAACACAAGAACAGTTAAACGAAACTGTAAATACAGGAGTTGGCGCAACAAACTTATTAGCAGCAGCTTATGCTTTTGGTGAATCTGCGGGCATGAGCAACACCGTAACCATGAGTCTTTTAAATGCGATTATAAACAAACAGGGTGTTGCTGCCGGTGAAGCAGCAGATATGCTTGGAGTTTATGCTGGTGTAGCAAAAGAGGTAGGCCTTCAGATAGATGATGTTGCAAGAACCTTAAATAGGGCTGTAAGCGGTTTTTCAAAGCTAGGCATATCTGCTGACTTTGGAGCCCCGGTTTTAGAAGGATTTGGCCGAGTTGTAAAGGATATGGGGCTAGGTATTGAGGAAGCCGGAAGTTTAACAAGGGATTTGTCATCAGCACTCGGCGGTCTTACCACAAATTATGCAAATGCTTATATTATGTTTCAGAGAGGGGGTTTAGATTTTGGGTCAGGAGGTGGCGCTCTAGGGGCTTCAATTGGTCTTCAGGCGGAACTTCTTAGGGCGGAGCAAACAGGTGATCAGGCAGCAATAGGCGCGCAGCTTGTAGGGGCTATGAGAGATACTCTATCTTCATTTACTGGAGGAGATATTGTTACAGTATCTCAGGCTGCAGAAAGCCCAGAGTTGCAAACACAGTTCTTTGCACAGCAACAGCTTTTGATGAATCAGTTTGGAATTAGAGATCAAGCTTCTGCAACAAGAACTCTGGAGTTGCTTGCTGAAATTGATGATGCAACTAGGTCCGGAAATATGGAGGCAAAAGAAGAGCTTCAAAAGCAGCTAGAAAACGAAATAGAAGGCAGGGATAAAACCCTAGATGTTCTAGAGCAAATAAACAGAGAGATAGCAGCTCAGAGCAACCTGTTAGCAGTTGTGGCCAGAAGACCCCTGGAGGCACTTCAGGGGGCCGCTATGGATATAGCGGAGATATACGCCAGCCCCGCAATAGAGGGTGCTGGAGGCGCAGCAAGAGGTGTGATAGAAGGTGGTTCAGAAGATTTTGTTAATAAACTATTGCAGCTTACAAGCAAAATAACAGGAGAGGGCGGCGGAGCAGGCGGTGTTCCTGAGCTTATAAATGGTGCTGGTATAATTGAGAGTGTTGAGTCAGGTCTAAATGTTGAGCTTACAAATAAGGAGGCAAGAATCGTTGCACAATCCGTATCCTCAGCAATAAAAGATGGGCTAAACGAAGAGACTATGAAGGCTGCTTTTGAAGCTGCGTTAATATCAGCATTTGATCAATCTGGAAGAGATCTAAGTACCGTTAATGTTGTTCTGGATTTTAATGATCCAGAGATGGCCGGCCTAATTAAGGCTGCAGCAAGTAGCGCACGAGAAATAGGGGACAGCTAAGATGGAAGGAATTGGGAGACAAACTATAATTTTCTTTTTACCAAACAGCATGGAAGCTTTTACAAATGATCAAAGTCCAAACACTTTGAGCGAAGAGGGCGTTGGATGGTTTAAAACACAGCTTTATATAAATCCTCAGTCTTTCGACATAAATGATAAAAAGTTTATAAAGTCAGACTTTACTAAGGGTGGATTTGTTACTCAGTACTGGGGAGAGGATCTAACAAAGATCAGTATAGGAGGAACAACGGGTTCTGCAGGAATAGAGGGAATTAATGTTCTGCGATCAATATATAGGCATGAACAAGGTCAGTATAGAAAGCTTTTGGATGACAGAAGGCGTCAGCTAGCAGAGGAGGCTGCATCAATTCAGGCTCAAGCAATATCTGACTCACAGACTGTTGATGGTATTAAAAACGCTGTAGAAATAATCGGAGACGCAATAACTGGTGAATC